>Ga0316189_10000454_pt1 | contig 40722 bp, 36 predicted proteins | sample LowCovwburrow_MG_FD_204930 | JGI IMG/M metagenome (GOLD analysis project Ga0316189, IMG submission 204930) | Coastal sediment microbial communities from Maine, United States - Lowes Cove worm burrow | ecosystem: Environmental > Aquatic > Marine > Coastal > Sediment | place: USA: Maine...
GAAGGGCGACCGCCACGGCAACCTCGTGTTCCGCTACACCGCCAACAACTTCAACCAGGCGATGGCCACCGCCGCGAAGATCACCATCGCTGAAGTCGAGGAACTCGTCGAACCAGGCGAGCTCGACCCAATGTTCGTGCACACGCCTGGCATTTACGTCGACCGCATCATCACGGGCGCGTCGTACGAAAAGCCCATCGAGTTCCGCACCACCCTCCCCGCCTGAGGACGCCATGCCGCTCACACGAGACCAAATAGCCCAGCGCATCGCCCAAGAGCTTCGCGATAGCTACTACGTCAACCTGGGCATCGGGATGCCCACGCTCGTCGCGAACTTCATCCCGCCCGGCATGGACGTGGTGTTCCACAGCGAGAACGGTCTGCTGGGGATGGGGCCATTCCCCACTGAGGACGCAGTCGATGCCGACCTCATCAACGCGGGCAAACAGACCGTGACCGCCATCCCAGGCGCATCGTTTTTCGGGAGCCACGACAGCTTCGCGATGATCCGGGGCGGGCACCTCGACCTGTGTGTGCTCGGCGCCATGGAGGTCAGCGAGCACGGCGATCTGGCCAACTGGATGATCCCGGGCAAGAAGGTCAAAGGCATGGGCGGCGCCATGGACTTGGTCGCGGGTGCCAAGCGCGTCGTGATCATGATGGAGCACACCACGAAGAAGGGTGCACCCAAGATCCTCCCGCAGTGCACGCTGCCCCTGACGGGCAAGGCGGTCGTCCACGAGATAGCCACCGACCTCGGTTACTTCCACATCCGCCCCGATGGACTTCATCTCATCGAGGTAGCCCCAGACGTTGAAGTGGACGAAATCCGCGCCAAGACCGGCTGCGACGTGCACGTGCCCGACAACGTCCCAACGCTGACGCTGTAGAGCGTCGCCGCGAGGACGGTTTTCGACCTCGGTCGTCAAACCGAGCGCCGCTGGCCTCTCACGCCCATGAACACCGACGGACCCATCGCGAACGCGTCGCCCGACCTGGTCGCCATCGATCTCGGGAGCAACAGCTTCCACATGATCATCGCGCGGATCATCGACGGGCAGCTCATCGTGATCGATCGGCTGCGCGACCGCGTGCAGCTGGGCGCGGGACTCGACGACAAAGACAAGCTATCGGCTGCGGCTATCTCTCGCGGGCTCAAGTGCCTCGCGCGTTTTGAGCAGCGCATGCGCACCCTGACCAACGCACGCGTCCGGGCCGTCGGAACCAACAGCCTGCGCAAGGCAACCAACGCGCGTGATTTCATCGCAGAGGCGCGCGGCGTCTTGGGCCACAACGTCGAGGTCATCAGCGGCCGCGAGGAGGCACGCCTCATCTACCTCGGCGTCGCGCATGCACTGGCGGACGACCCAGGTCGGCGGCTGGTCGTGGATATCGGCGGCGGAAGCACCGAGTGCATCGTGGGAGAGCGCTTCGAGGCTCGGCGCACCGAGAGCCTGCGCATGGGGTGCATCAACTACACGCAGCAGTTCTTCGGGGACGGGCGCGTCACCCGGAGCACGTTTCGAGACGCGGTCTCCGCAGCGCAGGTCGAGCTTGAGCCGCTCAAGACCGACTACCAGAGCCTGGGCTGGGTGACGGCCGTCGGCGCGTCGGGGACGATAAGCGCGGTCGACCAGATCCTGCGCGCCAACGGCTGGAGCGACGACGGCATCACGCTCGCCGGGCTGCGGCACCTTCGCGACGCATTGCTCGAGCAGGGCCGAGTGGACCGCTTCGCTCTCGAGGGGCTGTCCACAGACCGCGCGCCCGTGATCATCGGTGGGTTGGCGATCCTGTACGGCGTGTTCAAGAGCCTCCAGATCGAGCGCATGAGCGTCTCGCGGGGGGCACTGCGCGAAGGCGTGCTGTACGACAGTCTCGGGACGACCCCCCAGCAGGACATCCGCGCCCGCACGATTGAGCGACTCACCCACCTGCACCAGATCGACCGCGACCACGCGCTGCGGGTCGAGGCGACGGCGCTCGAGTTCCTGGACAAAGTCGCCCACGCCTGGAACCTCCACCATCCGGACCACAAGCTGCTGCTGTCGTGGGCCGCGCGCTTGCACGAGCTGGGGCGGGTGGTGTCGTTCTCAGGGTTCCATACGCACGGGGCGTACATTCTCGAACACAGCGACATGGCCGGGTTCGCCCGCGACAAGCAGGCCTATCTCGCAGCGCTCGTCGCTGCCCATCGGCGACGCTTGGGCCCCGAACGGATCGAGCGGCTACGCGCTGCCGGAGGCAAGACGGCGCTCCAGCTCGCGGCACTCTTGCGGCTGGCGGCGACGTTGCATCGCGGGCGAGGCCCCGACCCGTTGCCGCCGTTCGAGCTGGTCGCCGCAGGGGACAACCTCGAGCTGACGATGCCCAGTGCTTGGCTGGCGACTCGGCCGTTGACCGTCTCGGACCTGCAATCGCAGAGCGCGGCGTTGCGTGCCGTCGACCTCAACTTCACCGCCCGGTAGCGCTCTGGGGTCCCACGCTAGGGCGTGAGCACGATCTTGCCGAAGTTCTTTCGGGCTTGGATGTACGCATGCGCCTCGCCAGCCTCGTCAAAGGAGAAGCTCCGGTCGACCACGGGCTTGAGATCCCCGGCCTCGACCCGCTCCATGATCGCCGCGAGCATGACCGTCAACTTGTCGACGTCGTCCCACAGGTGACCGAGGTTCACGCCAAACACCCCACGGTTGGCATCCATCAGCGGCACGGGGCGGAACCGAGGCATCCGCACCAAGCCACTGACGGCGGCAACGAGGCTGCGCGTGGTGCCCGGCGCCATGCTCGATACGCCGAACATGCACAGTCGGCCCATCGGCGCCAGCAGCCGGTAGCTCTTGGAGAAGTTCGCCCCGCCGAGCGCGTCCAAGACGATATCCACGCTTCCGACGCGCTCGCGCACCGCGACCTCGAAATCCTCGTTGCGGTAGTCGATGACGTGATCGACGCCCAGCTCCAGCAGTCGCTCGTGCTTGCCCTTGCTCGCCGTACCGATGACGGTCGCGCCCCGCCACTTGCAGATCTGAAGGGCAGCCTGGCCAACGCCGCCGCCGACCGAATGCACCAGGACCTTCTCGCCCGCCTCGACGTTACCCAGCTTGACCAGCATCAGCCACGCGGTGAGGTAGTTGACGGGGATCGCCGCCGCCTGCTCGAAGCTCAGCCCTGCGGTGATCGGCACGACCTGGATCTCGGGCACGACGACGCGCGAGCTGTATCCGTTGAACCGCGTCATGCACAACACGCGGTCGCCGACGGCGACGGCCGTCACGCCCTCGCCGACTTCCGAGACGGTGCCCGCAACCTCGTAGCCCACGACGCACGGGATGGGCGGTGCGTCTGGATACAGGCCGATGCGCGCCATGATGTCTGCGAAGTTGACGCCGGCCGCGCCGACCTCGATGGCCACCTCCCCCGCAGCGACTGCCACATCCTCGGTCTCGCGAACCTCGAGGACTTCGGGACCGCCGCGCTTGCTTATCCAGACCTGCCGCACGGGCCGGACCGTAGCAGCAACAGGCACTTGTGCGCCCCGACCGTCCCACCCCTCGGCTACAATCGGCACTATGCCTTCCGCGCCCGCCGTGATCCGGCCTGCCCAACGTGTGCGCCCAGCGCGAGTGAACGGCCGCTACGGGCCCGCTCGTGTTGCTGCAGCGGTCCTCCTCCTCGGAGGGCTGGCCGGCTGCTCCGACGACGACGGGGCAACCACGAGTGCAGCGATGGGGTCCGACAGCGCGGCGACGGCGGCCACGCCCTCCACGACCAGCGGCGCCGACGACAGCTCGGGCGGCTCCGGCTCCGCGGGCGAAAGCTCGGGCAGCAGCACGGGCGAGCCGAGACCGCCCGTGAGTGGCGAGCTTGAGGTGCTCTCGTACAACGTCGCCGGACTGCCCCAGGGGATCTCGAGCTCGGACCCCGAGAACAACATCCCGCAGATGTCCGTACTGCTCAACGCGTTTGGGCTGGTCCTCGCCCAAGAGGATTTCTGGTACCACGACCTGCTGCTCGCCGATGTCGAGCACCCCTACCTGAGCGATCCGTTCCCCGCCGACCCGGCCAAGATGGGGATCGGCGACGGGCTCAACCGGATGTCGCAGACGCCCTTTGCGGAGCTGACCCGGGAGCAGTGGTACGACTGCAACGGCATGCTCGACTGCGCCAACGACTGCCTCGCGCGCAAGGGCTGGTCGTTTGCGCGGCACACCCTCTCGGAGGGCGTGGAGGTGGACGTCTACAACCTGCACATGGAAGCCGGTGGCTGCCCCGAGGACCTGGTGATTCGCGCCCAGTCCGCCCTGAACTTGGCGGAGTCTATCGCCGAGCTGTCCGATGGCCGTGCGCTCATCGTCGCGGGCGACTTCAACCTGCGGGCCACCGACCCGGAGGACGTGGTGCCGCTGGCCAACATCGTCGACGGCGCTGGGCTGACCGACGTGTGCGACGCTGTGGACTGCGGCGACCAACGCATCGACCACATCATGATCCGAAGCGGAGAGACGGTTGTGCTCGAGCCGATGAGCTGGTGGATCCCCGAAGAGTTCGTCGATGCACGCACCGACGAACCCTTGTCCGATCACTTGCCCGTGGCCGCCGTCATCGGGTGGACGGGCTAGCGCGCTGGCAGGACTACGAGCCGGCCTGGCGTGACCCGTCCGCGACCACCTGAACCCGCTCGTAGGCCTCGATGCGGTCCCCTTCGGCGAAAGCCCCGAAGCCAGCGACCGTCACACCGCACTCTCGGCCGACGCCCACGCGCGCGACGTCGTTCTTGTGCACCCGCAGTGAGCCCAGTTCGCCCTCGAAGAGCACAGCGCCCTCTCGGACCACGCGGACTTGCGCGCCCTGGCCTAGGGCCCCGTCGGTAACCCGGCCGCCGGCCACCGTCCCTGTCTTGGTGACGTTGAACACCTGCCTAACGACGAGCGTGCCCAGTGGTCGCTCCTCGAAGACCGGGTCGAGCAGGGTCATCATGCGCTGCTGCACGGCATCGGCAAGTTCGTAGACCACGCGACGCGTCTCGATGGCGACGCCGCTGCCGCGCGCCGCTGCCTCGGCCTTGCGGTCCGACTTCACGTTGAACCCGAGCACCACCGCGCCGCACGCCGCTGCCAGCTTGACGTCGCCCTCGGTCACCGCGCCCAGCCCTGTGCGAACGATGTCGACGGAGACATCGCCGACGTCGAGGCCGTCCAGCACGTGCGCCAGGGCCTCGATCGACCCGGCAACGCCAGCCTTGATGATGATGGGCAAGACCTTGGCATCGCGGTTGCGCAGGTACTCATCCATGCGGACCAGGTTGCTGGGGGCCATCGATAGCCGAGCACGCACGATGCGGTGCTCGTGGATCCGCCGCGCCGCCGCGTCGTCGCGGACCACGACCGCAGGCTCTCCGGCCCGCGCGGGCGCGTCCAAGCCGATGACCGTGACGGGCGTGGAAGGCCCCGCGCACTCGACGGGTTTGCCTTGGTCGTCCAGCAAGCGGCGGACCTTGCCCCAGGCACCGCCCGCGACAAGGATGTCCCCCACGCGCAGCGTCCCTGCCTGCACCAGGAGTGTGCAGGTCGGGCCGTGCCCTTTCCGGATTCTGCCCTCGAGGACGGTCCCGCGGGCTCTCCCCTCTTGCGGAGCCCGGAGGTCCATCATTTCGGCGGTCAGCGTCAGCGTCTCGAGCAGCGCCTCGACGCCATCGCCCGTCAGCGCGGACAGCTCGCAGAACGAGGTATCGCCACCAAACTCCTCGGCCACCAGGTCGTGGGCCATCAGCTGCTGCTTGACGCGGCCCGCGTCCGCCCCAGGCGCGTCCATCTTGTTGATCGCCACCACAACCGGCACATCCGCCGACCGAGCGTGGGCGATGGCCTCTACGGTGGTGGGCATCACGCCATCGTCGGCGGCCACCACCAGGACCACGATGTCGGTCGCGGCCGCGCCCCGCCCTCGCATTGCCGCCCAAGCTTCATGCCCGGGCGTATCGATAAAGATGATGTCGCCGCTCTCCCGCACGAGGCGCGAGGCGCCGATGTGCTGCGTGATGCCCCCCGCCTCGCCCTGCGCAACCCGAGTGTTCCTCACCGCGTCGAGCAAGGAAGTCTTGCCGTGGTCCACGTGGCCCATCACGGTGACCACGGGTGCGCGACGGTCCAGCGTCATCTCGCCCGCGGACCGAACGAAGACCGCTTCGTTGAACCCAACGTCCACGATTCCCCAGTCAAAGGCCTCGGCGAGTGTGCGGGCCGCGGCTGCGTCGACGCGCTGCTGCGGACGCAGGTGTGTCAGGCCCAAACGCCAGCCCGTGCCAATCACCTGGGCCGCCGTGGTTGCCATCGCATGCGCCAACGCGTCGATACGGATCGACCCATTGATCTTCAACACGCGGTTCTCGGGTCGCATCGCGGCGGTGTGATTGGCCCGAAGGCGACGCCGGTTCCGGGCGGTTCGGCCCCGGGCGGCGTTGCGGTAATTCTTGTTGCGGACCTTCGCCTCGCGAGCGTCGCGAAGGGACGCGCGACCGATCTGTACCGTGGGCTTGGGCGCACTGCGGCGGCCAGCGTCGCGTCGGGTCTTTGTCCGCGTTGGCACCTTGATGAAGCCGAGGATTTTTGGCCCCCGCGCAGGCGCTGCGCCAACGATCACACCGCGCTCGTCACGGACGACGCGGCTCGGCGGCGCGCATACGGTCTTGCGCAGGGCGTCGGCCTGCGCCGCGTCCAGGGAGTTCATGTGGCTACGAACGTCAAAACCCAAGTTGCATGCAGCGATTTGCAGCGACTTGGGCGAGACTCCGAGTTCTTTGGCGAGTTGGTAGATACGAATGTTGCTCAATGAAAAACCTTTGGTTTGGGGTTGAGTAGAAAGACCGACCTCGCGGGCGGCTCTTGGGGTTGTGGCCGGCATTGCCGCGGAACTGCGTTTGCGTCCGCTTCTAATGCCGTTGCGACCTATCCCGAGGGATGGATCACTCCTACTATGTGCACGAAATCGGCGATGTCAACACGACACCGTCTCGATTCGCGCCCGGAGCCAGCTGCTGATGACTCGACCCTTTCCCGCGGCAACCAAGCACCGCGACCTCGCTGAGATTTTCCCTGGCGTCCACTTCGTCACGGGGACGGTGACGATGGGGCCGATGCTCACCACGACGCGGAACATGGTGGCGGTTGTCGAGGGCGACCGCGTTGTCCTGGTGAACTCGATCCGGCTCAACGACCAAGGCCTCGCGCAGCTCGACCAGCTCGGGCGCGTCACCGATGTCATCCGCCTCGCGGGGTTCCACGGGATGGACGACCCTTTTTACAAAGACAGGTACGACGCGAAGATCTGGGGCCTGCCCGGCATGTCCTACCAACGCAAGTTCAAGGCAGCGAAGAGCTCCGCCAAGAACTCTGACAAGCCGTACTTCGAGGCCGACGCCGAGCTCACCGAGAACGACTCGCCTTTGCCGGCCGCGTCGCTGTACACGTTTGGCACACGACCTCCCGAGGGAGTCCTCGTGCTTCCGCAGGAGGGAGGAATCTTGGTCGCGGGCGACAGCCTGCAGAACTGGCGAGAGACCAACGCACTGTGGAGTCTCCCCGCCAAGCTCACCATGCGAGCCCTTGGCTTCGTCAAGCCATACAACTTGGGGCCGGGCTGGATACGCGCGGCCCGACCCACGCTGCCGAAGATCCAGGGCATCCTGGATCTCACGTTCGAGCACCTGCTGCCCGCCCACGGCGAAGCCGTGCTGGGCGACGCCAAGCAGAAGTACCGCAAGACGATCGAAGCGTTTGCGGCCCAGTGAGCGCGTCAGCGGGGCCGCGATACGACGCAGCTGCGGTCAGCAGGCCGGCTGGTAGCCGCCGTCACAAGCCTTGGCCTTCATCTCTTTGGCCTTCTTCTTGTTCTTCTTGCCGCCCAGCCCTTTGCTGAGCGCAAGCGAGAGCATGTAGCACCCGCCCAGCTCACCGGCATCGCATGCAGCCGTGAAGAGCGTGCGCGCAGCCTTGGCGTTTTTCTTGCCGCCTTCGCCCAACATCGCCATTCGCCCCACGCTCGTGCAGCCGACTTGGTGGCCGCCGTCGCACGCCTTTTGATACTGGACGCGCGCCTTGGCCTTGTCCGGGTCGCCGCCCTTGCCTGCGTCGGCCATCACCGCAACGTTGAAGCACGCCTCGGCCTGGTCGGCGCCTTCGGCTTCACAAATCGTCGTGTAGAGCTCGACGGCCTTGGCCGCATCGGGCTCGCCGCCGATCCCCTGGTCCAGGTAGACCGCGAGGTTGAAGCACGCGAGATCGTGCCCGCCGTCGCAGGCGGTCTGAAAGTAGCCCCGCGCTTTGGCGTCGTCTTGGGGACCCTCTTTGCCCTGCGCCCACATCACTGCGAGCGAAGTGCAGATCTCCGCACGACCCTCTTCTTCGCAGGCCTTGGTCTGCAGCGTGCGCTGATCGACGGGCTCGGGCGGCGGCTCTTCGCCCCCTTCGGCGGCTCCCGCGTCGTCACCACCTGCGTCTTCACCGGCATCTTCGCCACCCTCTTCGGCGGCCGGGTCAGGCTCTGGCGGGGCCTCAACCTCTGGCTCAGGGGTCGTGGTTACGGGATCGGGCTTGTTGCACGCGGTGGCCACGAGCGTGGCACATGCACAAATGAGGATCGTGCGCATCGCGGGCTGAGTAACACAGGCAGCCCGCTGCGGTCACGCTCAACGCCGCGCCTTGGGCTGCGACGGTGTCATCTTCAGCGGAACCACAGCACCGTCGCGCAAAACCGCGACGTCGATCTCGACATCGGGCTCGAGAACGGCAAAGGCGGCCATGTAGTCGTCCAGGTTGTGGATCTCACGCTCGCCGAGCTTCTGCACCACGTCGCCCTTTTGCAGCCCCGCAGCGGCGGCCGGACCGCCCTCGCGGACCCCGGTCAAGCGAACACCGTCGACCTTGGCCCCGTAGTCGGGAATCGTCCCCAGTGAAACGCGGAAGCCCCCCCGTGCCGACTGAGCGCGCGCGACCTTGATGTAGTCAGGCTCGAGCGACTTGGCTTGCATGGCATTGACGATGCTCAGTGCCATCGTGCCGACCTCGGCGGCGCCCTCGAAGTTGATCTTCTCGATGTCGTCCGAGGGCTTGTGATAGTCGGCGTGCGCTCCGGTAAAAAAGTGCAGGACGGGGATGCCCACCTCGTAGAAGCTGCCGTGGTCGGATGGCCCGTAGCCGTCGTCGCTGGTCTTGACGTTGAGCGTGCCCTGCGAGGCGGTGATGAGCTCCGGCCAGACCGAGGACGTACCGACCCCGGAGATCTGTAGGCCCTCGTCGCCCAGACGGCCCACCATGTCGAAGTTGAGCATCGCCACGATCTGCTCAGGGGCACCACTCCCCAGAGTCTCGACGTAGTGCTTGCTGCCCAGCAGGCCCATCTCTTCGGCCCCAAAGGTCATGAACAGCACGTCGAAGGGGCGCGTACTTGCGTCCGTCTTGGAGAGCGCGCGCGCCAGCTCCAGCACGACGCCGACGCCTGACGCGTTGTCGTCTGCCCCGTTGTGCACGGCGTGCTCACCGGGCGCGAGGGACGACGACGTCCCGAGGCCCAGGTGATCCATGTGCGCGCCAATCACCAACGTTCGGCTCGAGGCACCGCTGCCCTTGAGCACAGCGGCAACATTCGCCGTCTTGCGAATCACGGGTTCGATGGGCACGGCGATGGTCGCCTTGCCGCGACTGCGCGCCCCGACCTTGACCCCGTCGATGCTATCGCCCTTGCCACCCAAGCCCGCGACGAGCGCAGCGGTTCCGGCCTTGCCGACCCACAGCGCTGGGAGCTCGAGATCGTTGGCCTCGCCATGGTTGGGGTACGCCGTCTCGGCGGCTGGCTCCCACAACACAAAGCCAACGGCCCCATGGTCGCGTGCGTTGATCAGTTTTTGCTGCGGGCGCGTCAGCGCGGGCGAGGCGTGCGGGTCATCGGCGCCCAGCCGCGCGACCACAATCTTCCCGGCCACCTTCTTCCCGAGCTTTTTGTAGTCGCCGCTGTTGGCTCCGTCGGGCGCCAAGCCGTACCCCACGTAGATAAGCTTTGCGGAGACGGCCTCACCCGCTCGCCCCGAGAACGGCACGACACCGTGGGGGACCTCGCCCGCGCCCACACTCAGCTGCGTGGTGCCCGTGGCTGCGACCCCGTCGCCGACCTCGAACGGCTGCCGGAACCCGCCATCAAAAGCACCGACCATGCCGGCCTCCTTGAACACCTTCTCCACGTAGGCTTGGGTCTGCGTGTCCCCGTCGGTTCCTGGTGCGCGCCCCTGGAGCACGTCGGCGGCGAGCAGCTCCACATGCGGCCGGATAGCCTCGGCAACGAGCGTAGCGGGGGCCACCGCCGCGGGGGTCGTGGTGGGCGGCGCGGTCTTGGTACACGCCGGAACAAGAAGACAAGCTCCGACGACGACGGTCAGCAACGAGCGCATGCCCGGCAGGCTAACTCAGGTCCAGACCCACAGGTTCACCACCACCCAGGCGCCGCCAACAACCATCCAGACGCTCGTGTAACCCACGATGTCGCGGGCGCGGACGCCGGTAATCGCCAGCAGGGGCAAGGCCCAGAAAGGCTGGAGCATGTTGGTCCATTGGTCTCCGTACGCCATCGCCATCAGCACGTGCGAAACGTCGACCCCAAGCTCGAGGGCCCCTTCGACCAGAATCGGTCCCTGCACTGCCCACTGGCCACCGCCGGACGGGACGACAAGGTTCAGCAGCCCTGCGGCCAAGAACGCGACGGTCGTAAACCCGGCCTCGCCGGCCTGCACAAAGAGCTTCGAGACACCAGCGGACAAGCCCGAGGCGGCCATCATCCCCATGATCCCCGCGTACAGCGGGAACTGCACGATGATCCCAGTGCACCCGCGGACGCCGGAGTCGCACGCTGCGACAAACCGATCGAGGTGGCCGTGGCCCGCCAGAGCCACGCACCAAAGCGCCAGGTTGACCGTGTTGAAATCCAGCCGGCCGCCCGAGCGGACGAGCAAGGTCACCAGCGCGGCCGCGGTTCCAGCCATCAAGATCCAAAGATGCACGCGACTGCGCTCGAACCGTTCGATGGCCGACCCCGGCTGTGTAGGTGTCGGCGTCGGGGCCTCATCGAGGGGAGCCTCGGGAGGCGGGGTCGCGTGCTCGTCCTCGCCCTGGCGCGGCGTCATCGCCATGAACAACAGCGGACCCACAAGCAGCAACCCACCGCTCACGCACAGATTGAGCGTGGAGAACAGCGAGTCGGACAACGGAACGACGCCCGCACGTGCGGCCAGCGACTCGCCCAAGACCTCGATCATATCCGCCGCGGTCGTCGACTTGAGCGGTGCGCTCCCCGACAGGCCACCATGCCACGCCATCATCCCGCTGTACCCGGCGGCGCACAGGATTGGATAGTGCAGTGTCCATCCGCGGCGGCGGACGACCGTGCCCGCCACGCGCGCGAACAGTGCGCCACCGACGATGCACAAGCTCCAGTTCACGAGCGCCAGCCCGATCGAAGCCGCCGCGCACAAGCCGACGAGTGTGCGGGGGGTCGGCGCGGCCCCAGCGACGGCGACGATGGCCCGCATGACGATTGGCGTCGCGGCCAAGGCACTGCCCAGCACCAGCATCGTGCACATCTGCATGGTGAACTTGAGCAACGCCCACAGGCCTGAGCCCCCGCCCCAGTCGGCCACGACATCCACAGGCGATCGGCCCGCCGCGACGGCCGCCAGCGCGACGATCGCCGTCAGCACGATCGCAATGACCAGCGGGTCCGGGACGATCCGAGCAAATCCGCGGCGCGCGACAAGGCCAATACGTACCAACGGCCCCGCCACTGCCCGGAGGATACCTGGGGTACGCTCGATGCTCGATGCGCGGCGGGACATTCGTAATCACCAGCGCTGCCGCCCTCGCGTTGCTGCTGGCGGGCTATGCCGTGTGGACGACGACCCAAGGCGACGCCGGCCAGCCGTCGGCAGCGCCAGCGAAGGGGTCCGACCGCGCGCCCACGCCTCAGGCCCCGGACCCCCAACCCCGCAAACCTCCTATCGATCCGCGTCCACCAATCGCCAAAACACGCGCCCGAGTCGCGCCCGAGGCGTCGCCGCGCCCCTCCGCACGCGAGCCCGCAGGCGCCCGGAAGACCCGCGCGGAGATCGCCGACCAGCGCTTCCAGGGCCCGCGCAACCTGTTTGAGTCCGCGGCAACGGCGCTCCGCGACCCAGACGCGACGCTCAGCGCCGCGAGCGTCACCGCGCTGCTGCTGCAGGCCAAGCTATCGATCAAAGACATGAGCGCATTGGCGGATCCAGACCAACCCGCGCACGCCGCAGAGCTACGCAGGATCGAGAAGGACTTCGCTGCGCTCCAGGCCGAATTCGACGGCTGAGCCCTCCGGGCTCGATTACCCGCGCATGAACGCGTCGATGGCTTCGCGCAGGTCCGTCGGCAGCACGACCGATCGGCGGAAACGATCGCTGGTCTCGTCGAGGTTCATCAGCGCACAGACGGTGCGGCCGACAACGCGGTGGAGGCCGTCGAGTTCGCTCGCCAAGCGCACCCGGTAGTCGAACACGATCGACTTTTGGCCAAGCCCGCCCACGCGAAGCTCGACTGCGAGCGTCTCGCCAAACACGGACGGCGCCTTGAAGTCGGCCTCGGTGTGCACCGATGGAAACCCGAGCTTGCGGCCCACGATGACGTCCGCGTACGGCATGTGCAGGGCGTGCGAGAACCACTGCTCCATCGCGTCGTGGAACATCTCGAAGAACCGCGGAAAATAGACGATTCCCGCCGGGTCGCAGTGGCCCCATCCGACGTACACCGAGTGGACGAATACGCCGCGCTCGGTCGGGTCGGGAGACGTCATCGGCGGCAGTGTATGCTCCGCTACCGGCCCTGTCACTGCGATCGAGGGTGATCGGCCCGCAAGTCGCGCTCTTTGCGCATACTGCACTGACGGAAGATTTCCGTCGCGGCGACCACGATTGCGGCCCCAACGAGGCGGCGAGGCGGGGACAGCGAGCTGGTAGGATCGTCGTAGTGATCTCCACCGCCTCCACTGCCGTGGGTCTCGGCCTGGTGGCCGCTGTGCTCTTGGGTCCCGCTCCGTCCAACATCGATGCCGAGCGCGACGCGTGCCGACAGCAGTGCGCCGCGAGTGAGCCGGCAGGGACGGACCGCACCACATGTGAGTTGGTTTGCGATACCCGGGCCAACAACCGCAAGGGCGGGCCGACGGTCACCCGCTGGAAGACCGAAAAAGAGGTCGGCGGGCCGCCGCCCGGCGTCGCGGCGGGGACCCGCAGCAACGCTCGCACCACCACGACGGTCACCGATCGCTCGGGCACCTCGACCGGTTCGCAGGGGACCGTGGGCCAGCCAGCCCCAGCCGCGACCACAGCGGTTCGCGGCCGCACGGGGTTTGTCCGCCGCGCCGCACTGGCCAGCTGCCAGACAAAATGCGACTTCGCGGGGAGCGACGCCCTCCGGTGGGCGTGCAAGATCGGTTGCCTCCGCGACCACCCAACCGACGGCAGCGCGACCCACGTGCCGACCGGCGTCAGCCTCGGCGCAGAGGCCTCGGGCCCGCGGCGACGCCCCACGGGCACCGCTGGACCGTCGTCGGCGAAACCGCAGGGAGGCCGTCCAGCCTCCGCCACCGCCGATGTCTGCGCCTCCGAGTGCGCAGACAGCTCGGGCGACGATCGCTCCACGTGCGTGGCGCAGTGTCGTAACCGCACCACCCAGACCCGCACCGAGTACAAGGGCACCCGCGCCGTCGGATCGGGCACCGCCAAGGCCGGAGTCTCCGCGTGCCGCACGACCTGCGCCGCCGCGGCGACAGCGTGCCGGGACGCATGCACGGGCGCCGACGCGTCCACCTGCCGCCTGCAGTGCGATCAAGCGGCGAGTTCGTGCCAGCGGCGCTGCGGCTAAGCGACGCTCCAGGCCCATCTGGCGCTCCTGTCGGATTCATGGACGCTGACGAGGGCGCCCTCCGTGCCAGCGCCCGCAAGCCTGCTACGCTCCCGCGCTCAGGAGCGAAGACACGATGAGTTACGACCATCGCCCAATCGAGGCGAAGTGGCGCAAGTGGTGGCAGGACAACGACACGTTCCGCGTCAGCACCGACACCAGCAAGCCCAAGTACTACATCCTCGACATGTTCCCCTATCCCTCGGGATCAGGGCTGCACGTCGGGCACCCAAAAGGCTACGTCGCCAGCGACATCGTCGCGCGCGCGTATCGCATGATGGGGCACCGTGTGCTCCGCGTGATGGGGTGGGATTCCTTTGGCCTGCCCGCAGAGCGGCAAGCCGAGCGCGAGGACAAGCACCCCCGCGAGATCACCACGCGGAACGTCGCGACGTTCAAGGAGCAGCTGTCCAAGCTCGGGCTCTCGTACGACTGGTCCCGGGAACTCGCCACCAGCGATCCTGGCTACTACAAGTGGACGCAGTGGATCTTCCTCCAGCTGTACAACCGCGGCCTCGCCTACCAGGCTGAAGTTCCCGTCAACTGGTGCCCTGCGCTGGGGACGGTGCTCGCCAACGAAGAGGTCGTCGACGGCCTCTACATCGAGACCAAGGACCCGGTCGAGCGGCGGCTGATGAAGCAGTGGATGTTTCGGATTACCGACTACGCCGAGTCGCTGCTCGCGGGTCTGGACGATCTGGACTGGCCCGAGGGCATCAAGACCGCGCAGCGCGAGTGGATCGGCCGCTCCGAGGGCGCGCGGTTTGCGTTTGAGGTCGATGCACTCGGCGACGACGGCAAACCGCTGTCGTTCGATGTGTTCACGACGCGGCCCGACACGCTGTTTGGTTGCACGTACGCTGTGCTGTCGCCCGAGCACGCGCTGGTCAGTCAGATCACGACCGAGGCGTGCCAAGCGGCCGTCGACGACTACGTCGAGACCTCGGGCAAAAAGTCCGAGCGCGACCGCACCACGCAGGCGGCCGACGCACCAAAGACGGGTGCGTTCACGGGGGCGTACGCCAAGCACCCCGTCACGGGTGCTCCCGTACCGATCTGGATCGCCGACTACGTCCTGGCGCACTACGGCACGGGCGCGGTGTTTGCTTGCCCCGCGCACGACGAGCGCGACCATGCGTTTGCCAAGACGTTCGATCTGCCGATCGTCGAGGTCGTCTCAGGCGGCGAAGACGTGCAGGCATCCGCGTACACGGGCGATGGGCCCCACGTGGGCAGCCAGTTTCTCGACGGACTCAAGCAGGACGCCGCGATCAAGGCCGTCGTGCGCTGGCTCGAAGACGAAGGCAAGGGCACGGGCACGGTGCAGTACCGGCTGCGCGACTGGCTGTTCTCTCGGCAGCGCTACTGGGGCGAGCCGTTCCCACTGATCGAGCTGGAAGACGGCACGGTCAAGGCGTTGCCCGAAGACCAGCTTCCCGTCGTGCTGCCGGAGATCGAGGAGTACAAGCCCACGGCTGACGGAGAGCCGCCGCTGGCGCGAGCCGAGTCGTGGGTGCAGACGACCGATCCCGAGACGGGTGCGCCCGCACGGCGCGAGACCAACACGATGCCGCAGTGGGCGGGGTCATGCTGGTACTACTTGCGCTTCATCAGCCCCACCCGAGACGACGTCGCGTGGGACCCCGAGGAGGAACGCGCGTGGATGCCGGTCGACCTGTACATCGGCGGGGCGGAGCACGCAGTGCTGCACCTGCTGTACGCACGCTTTTGGCACCACGTCCTGCACGACTTGGGCTTGGTGAGCACGCGGGAGCCGTTCAAGCGGCTGTACAACCAAGGCATGGTGCACGCGACGAGCTTTCGCGAAATCCACCACGCGCCCAACGGTGGCGACGAACTCGCGCCCGACAAGGTCAGGCTCAAAGGCGAGCGGGCATTCGACGCCACGACAGGGGCGCCCCTCGACGAGCGATTCGGTCCCTACCAGCACCCCAACGACGTCGAGCAGCGTGACGACGGCGACTGGTACGTCAAGTCCTCGGGCGCTCGCGTGCGGCCGCAGCTCGAGAAGATGAGCAAGAGCAAGCTCAACGTGGAGAACCCGGACGACATCTGTGCGTCGCACGGGGCCGACGCGCTGAGGCTGTACGAAGTCTTCATGGGCCCGCTGGACGCAGGCGCCCACTGGGAGACATCGGGTCTCGAGGGCACCAAGCGGTTCTTGGACCGCGCCTATCGCCTGGTCACGGGCGAGGTCACCCCCGTGCAAGACGACGCGGTCGGCGACAAGGAGCTGGACCGCGCGCTGCATCAGGCAGTCGCCAAGGTCACCGATGCGGTCAAGACCCTGCGTTTCAACACCGCCATCTCGGAGATGATGATCTTCGTCAACGTGGCCTCACGCGCCAAGGGGATCGGCAAGCCGCAGCTCGATGTGCTTGTCCGGATCCTCGCCCCGTTTGCACCGCACCTGGCCGAAGAGATGTGGCGCGGGTTGGGGCACGAAAACACGGTAGCCGACGCTCCCTGGCCCGAGGTCGACGCCAGCAAGCTGGTGCTCGACACCGTCAAGCTGGTCGTGCAGGTCAACGGCAAGCTGCGGGGCGAGGTGCACCTCCCCGCCGACACCAGCAAAGACGCGATCCTCGCGGCGGCCAAAGAGGCGGCCAAGGTTGCGCCTCACCTCGAGGGCAAGACCATCGTGCGCGAGATTGTCGTACCGGGTCGCCTCGTGAACCTCGTGGTCCGCTAAATCGGCGGCCGCGCTAGCACAAAGCGGGCAGACCCGCGCCAAAGGGCCCTTCGCTAAACGCGGTGGGCCCTTTGTCTTTCCCCGCACGCGGTCGGACCTTGCTACGCTAGGCCTCCATGGGAACGGGGGCGCCAGGTGGGTGGGACAACCCCCCCACCCACGGGGGGTACGACACCGACGTCGGTGCGCCGACCCTCGCCCAAAACGAGGCAGAGTCCCCCACCCTCGGTGCCGACAGCCTCGGCGGCGGTGCGTCGGGGCCGTACGCAGCGGGTCCATCGCTGCTCGCGCCCGGGACCATCGTAGGCGGAACCTACCGCGTCGAGGGCGTCCTTGGCACGGGGGGCATGGGCGTCGTCTATCGCGCACACCACATGTCACTGAGCCGCCCCGCCGCGCTGAAGCTTCACATGGGCGGAGCCGACTCAGCCCGGCTCGTGCGCGAAGCCAAGGCGATGGCCCGCCTCAACCACCCCAACGTCATCGCTGTGTACGACGTGGGCGCGCTCGAGGAGCAGGTGTTCATCGCGATGGAGCTTGTCGACGGCGGCACGCTCGACGCGGTCGCCCAGGGGCGCACGTGGCAGCAAAAGCTGCAGCTGTACCGTGGTGCGGGCGAGGGGCTCGCGGCGGCGCATGCCGTAGGAATCGTCCATCGCGACTTCAAGCCGCACAACGTGCTGGTCGGGCGTGACGGTCGAGTCCGCGTCGCCGACTTCGGCCTCGCGCGAGCCGCAGGCTCAGCGGGTGCCAGCGCCGACGCGGGCCTGCTCTCGGGCGCACTGGAACAACTCACCGCGACCGGCGTCGCCGTGGGGACACCGCGCTACATGGCGCCAGAGCAATTTGGAGGCACGCTGGTGGACGCCCGCGCCGACCAGTTCTCGTTTTGTGTGGCGCTGTACGAGGCGCTGTGGGGTCGACCGCCGTTCGCAGCCGGCACCGCGGGCGAGCTCCTGTTTGCCATCACCACCCGCGGTCCCGCGCAGCCCCCGTCGTCTGCGGTGCCCGCCAAGGTATGGACGGCGATCAAACGCGGCCTGTCCGCCGACCCGAGCCTGCGGTTCGCGGGCATGCAGCCGCTGCTCGCGGCGCTCGACGTCTCAGCCTCACGCGGCCCGGGCCTGGCAATCGGTCTCGGACTCACCGCGACGCTCGTCGTGGCGGGCGGCAGCCTCGCCGCGTGGCAAATGCTCAAGGACCCCGCTGGCGAGGCCGGGCAGGATTCGGTTGCCGTGGCCGTGGCGGACCCACCCCCCGAGCCGACGCCGCCAACCCAGCCGCCCGCGCCCCCCGTCGACCCGTCCGTGGATCCGAAGGGGCACGTCGACAAGCCCGCTGCGGTGCCCGAAGGCCAAGTCGGCGTGGGGACCACCAAGACGGCGCCGGGCGGCGGCGATGTGGCTGTGTCCACGGCCCCTACGGGCGGGCCGACGCAGGACGACGTACTGCGCGACATCGCGAACACCGACATGCTCAAGGAGCCGCTGCGGATGATGGACGCACTCGAGGCAGCCGACGCCAAAGGGGTCGACGGGTTTTCGCTGGGCGTGGCGCTTGTCCAATCGTCGCTCCCAAAAACCGATGATTCCGCGCCCCCCACAGTGCCGGCCTGGGATCACAACACGACGCTAACCTGCGGTAAGGGCGAGAACCTCGTGATCCGTGGGGTCACCATGAACGTCCCGACCGGGCCTGCATTTGAGATCAGGCCCGGATGCAAGATCCGCATCGAGTCGAGCATCATCACCGCGGATGTGATCGTCCACGGCATGAACAGCGAGCGTGTCGAGCTCAACGACTGCACGGTAACGGCCCACAAATCGGTGGTCGACATCATGAACAGCCGCGTACAAATCCGCAGTCTGGAGATGAAAAAGCCCAGCAGCGGTCCGGCGATCAACATGGTGAACGGCAACCTCCTTGTCGTCGACAGCGACGTGCAAGGCGACGTGGGGATCCGTGCCATGAACACGCATGTTGATGTCGAGGACGGCGACCTCGAAGGCGCGACCCATGCGATCGTCGCGAGCGGCAAGTCGAAGGTTCGCGTCAACGGAACCGACATCAAGGGCAGCGTCGAGAAGATCGGCACCGCCGAGGTCGTCGTGCGCGCCGATGCCCGATAGCTGGGCTACGGTGACAGCCCAAAGACGCGGGCCGCATTGTCGCCCAAGAACGCAGACTTCGCCGCGTCATCAAGCGCCAGCGCGTCGAGCTTCGCCAGGCATGCGCTCGGCGTAATCATCGGGAAGTTGCTACCGAACAGCACTTTGCTGCGCCCGTGCCCCCGCATGTACTCGACCAAACTTGCCGGAAGCCGGTGCAGCTTGTACGCCGACGTATCGATGTAGACGTTGCTGTACTTGGTCGCCATCGCGATCATCTCGTCTGTCCACGGGTACCCGACGTGTCCACCCACGATCGTCAGCTCGGGGAAATCCAGCGCAACCTGATCGAGGTAGGGGATCGGTCGGCCAGGTTCAGACGGGCACAACGGACCGGCGTGTCCAACCTGCAGGCAGAACGGCAGGCCCTCCTCCACACATGCGACGTACACAGGGTAGTAGCGACGGTCGTTGGGCGGCGCGTTCCACAACCACGGCAAGACCCGGATTGCAGCGAACCCGTACTCGCGCTTGCAGCGCCGCACGGTGGCGACCGCCTCGACGGGTGAACTCAGATCGACCGACCCTACGCCCACCAGCACATCGGGCGCAGACGCGACGACGCCCGCGACCTCCTCGTTGGAGATAAGGTCGCCGTCCGGGCCGCACCACGCGGTCGTCAAAGCGCGGTCGACCTTCGCGGCGGCGAGTGCGGCGAGCGTGAACTCCACGGGGATGGAGGTCGGTACCGTTTCCATCCCCATCCATCGACGGAGCGTCGCAAACATGGGGTGCGCTACGAAATCAGGAGTCGGATGCTGAATCCAGGCGTCGACAAGCACAGACCGGTTGTCTCGTGTTCGGGGTGGCCAAGCAACGCCCAACGATGCAGGTCCTCCGGGCACGGCTCCGCGGGTTTGTTCGCAGGCGGGTTGTTCGCTAAGTCTACGGCGTGTTCGCTCGACCTTGGATGTGCGCAGTCGTCTTGGCAGGGTGCAATCCCTCGTCACCGTCCCCCGCCGTCACGCCACCACCGAGCGACAAATCCGCACAGGCGATGCCCGACCAAGGCCCGGGGCTGCGGGTCGGCGAGCGTGCGCCCGGGTTCTCTCTCGTGGATCAAAGCGGCCAGTCGCGCGCATTGGGCACGCTCGGCGGCGGACTGGTCGCCATCGTTTTCTACCGTTCCGCCGACTGGTGACCTCACTGCAAAAAGCAGCTGGTCAAGCTGCAGGAAGCCCTCCCCCAGCTCGAAGCCGCCGGGATCACCGTCATCGCGGTGAGCTACGACCCCGCCGAGACGCTCGCTGCGTTCGCGCGGGATGCCAGCATCACGTTTCCGCTGCTCTCCGATGCCGGCAGCGCAACGATCCGCGCCTACGGCATCGAGGATAAGGACCACGGATTCCCCCACCCCGGCACGGTTGTCGTCGATGGCAAGGGCACCATCGTCGCCAAACTCTTCGAAGACGGGTTCCGCAAGCGGCACGCACCGAGCGCCCTGGTCGACATCGCCGCCGCGCTTCCAAACACGCGCTAGTTCAAAGCCGCGGCCTCTGAAACGGGCGGTTTTTCAGCCACTTGGGTTGGGTGTCTGGAAAAAGCCCGCGCCCGCCCCCGGATGCGCAAAGATCGGACCATGCGTGCGACCGAAGTTCTGAGCGTTGGCGGATCCGCAGCCGCCCTGTTTTTGGGGTTGGCCTGTGGAACATCCGAACCCAGCGTCGATCCGTTTGCCTCCTCGGCGACGGCCACAGCAACGGACGGACCCACCGCCCCCCCAACATCGTCGCCGACAGGCACCAGCGCGGGCGGTTCGACGGGCGCGGAGGGCTCGGGCAGCGAGACGGCAGCGGCCGACAGCACGGGCTCCGGCATCAAGCTGGACGTCGGCGCCGCCGCGACCGATGAGACCGGCGAGGCCGACTTTTGCAACTACGTCGATGTGTTGTTCGTGATCGACAACTCCCTGTCGATGAACAGCTATCAAAACCAGCTCGCACTGGCGTGGCCCACGTTTGTGGATGCGATGTGGAAGAACCTCCCGCCCGGGACGGACCTGCACGTCGGCCTGACGACGACGTCGTTCTACACAGGCAGCTGCAGCGAGGGGATCGTCAACTGTGTGACCACGGCGTCGGACGATACGATCAACGATCACTACGTCACTCCCGACGCGGGGAACACGGGAACCAACGGCGAGCAGGGCCGACTGTTCGAATGGGCTGGGCAGAACTACTTCGAGGCCACCGTCGGGGAAGACTCCGGGGACCTGAAGCTGTGGTTTTCGCAGGCCGCCGTTGCCGCGGGAGAAACCGGGTGCAGCTTCGAGATGATGTCGGCTGCCGCGGGCTACGCGGTGCACCCGGCCAACGACACGGCGAACGCAGGCTTCTTGCGGGATGAGGGCGCAGTGCTGTTGGTCGTCGTGCTCAGCGATGAGCCCGACAAATCACCCGAGGGCGCGCAGACCTACTACGACATGCTCGTGGACGCCAAAGCGGGCTGTGGCGGGGATGCCTGCATCGTCACCACGGGGCTGGTCGACCCGTGCATCCAAGGGGTCGACAACCAGCTGTGGCAGTTCTTCAACCTGTTTGGGAACTACATCCCCTACGGTGACCTCGACAATCCAGTCGCGTACACGGACGTTGTTGGCGCGGCCCTGGCCGAGGTTATCGGCGAGACGTGCGATCAGATCCCACCGGCCGGGTAGACTGCAGCCATGCTCGGGTCTCTGCTCTCCAAACTCGCCGACGGGCAGCGCCGCCACGACGAACGCAGCACGCAACTGGGCCTGCGGTACGTCATCGCCGATGGCATCTCGTTCCTCAACCCCGCCCACTGGGACGCCATTGCCGAGAGCGCGACGGTATTCCTGAGCCGCGCCTACCTTACCGCGCTGGATGCTCACAGCCCCGTGAACACCGACCAGCGCTACGCGATCATCTACCAAGACCAGGTGCCGGTAGGGATCGTCGCGGCGCAGATAGCCGAGATCGGCGGAGACCAGCTCGCGACCGCGGAAGAAGGCGAGCACGCCAAGACGAAGCTGCTGGGGACACTGCGTGAGCGCGTCCTTGTCTGCGGCAACTTGGTCTCGAGCGGCCTGCACGGCGTAGCGTTTGCCGACGGGCTCGACCCCGAGCTCGGCTGGCGCGCCGTCGCTGAGATCCTGTACCGGATCCGCCGCGGCGAAAAGCTGGGCGGCAGCATCGACTTTGTGCTCATCAAGGATCTCAAAGGCGCGCGCTTTGCCGAGTCGGAGGTGCTCGGGCGCTACAGCTACCGACCGATTCAGAGCGACCCAGACATGGTGCTGGAGCTGGACACGCCGTGCAGCACGTTCGAAGACTATCTGGCGCTGCTGACATCCAAGTACCGCAGCAAGATCAAGAAGCTGCCCAAGGCGCTGGCCAAGGCCGGCTTCGTGGTTGAGCGCCTCGACGATGTGCAGTCCGAAGAAGATGCGCTGCACCGCCTGTATCTGCAGGTCGAGGCGCGTGCCCCCGTCCGTTTGGCCACGATCCCGCGCGGCTATTTCGGCGCCATGAAGGAGGCGCTGGGCGACCGATTTGTGTGCTCGGTCATCCGCAAAGACGAGAGCATCGTCGGTTTCGTGACCACGGTGATCGATGGTGACGAGGCCATCGGCTACTACGTCGGTGTCGACTACGACGTCAACGCGGAGTTCCCTATCTACCTCGTTCTACTGCAGCGCGTGATCGCGGACGGCGTCAGCCAGGGTTGCCGCAAGATCTCGTTTGGGCGCACCGCATTGGAGCCCAAGGCCAACCTGGGCGCCAAGCCCGTGGACGCCCACGTCTGGATGCGGCACCGCGTGCCCGCGCTGAACTTCTTGCTCCGCAAGCTGTTCCCGATCATCCCGTACGACGAGGCGCCCGAGCGCAACGCGCTCAAGCAGTAGCGTCCCCTCTGCCGCGCACCGCTATCTGCCGCGTACCGCTACTTGGGCGGCTGCTCGTGCCGCCTGTCGGGATTCTCGTTGTACCAAGTCTCGATGGACTCGTGCGAGATGTCGACGCGCAAGTCCTCGTCGGCCGGCTTGACCTGACACCCCAGCCGCGACGACGGCTTGACCTCGAACCCCATGTCGAGTCGGTCCTCTTCTTCCTCGGTCATCTCGGGCAAGGAGTCGCCGCCCGCACGGATGTAGACGTGGCACGACGAGCACGCACAGACGCCACCACAGGCGGAGCCCAGCTTCACCCCGTTGTCCTCGGCAATCTCCAACAGAGTCTTGGCCGGGTCGGCTGCGACGACCGTCTCGGTGCCTTCAGGGTCCTTGAACGTAATGTGTGCTGTCATCCCTTGCTCACTTGCTCGGGGCCGTGGCCGCCCCGCCTGTCGTCGAGATCTTCGTCGGCAGCAAGGGTGTCGGACACCTCGGTCACGCTCATCCCCTCCATACCTGCCAGCAGCGCGCGCTCCATGCGGCGGCGAGCAAAGCCCTCGCTGACCGACTCGAGGTGTTCGCGCGCCGCGACCACAAGTTTGTGATCGGTCGGCCCATCGGGCGCCATGACCACCTGGGCGCTCTGCATCGCTGTATCGATCGACGCACGCTCTGCGTCTTCCAGCAGCCCGGGTCGCTGGTCGGCGTCCCACAACGCGGCCCCAACCGCGAGGACGACCCGCCCCAGCTCCACCCTGGCCTCGGCCAAATTCCGCCGCGTGAAGTCGTCTTCGGCGCTATCGAGCGACTCGATAACGAGCCGGTCGACCTCCTCGTCCGAGAGCCCGTAGGTGGGCTTGACCTGCACCGTCTGGCGCACGCCCGTCATGAGCTCGCGGGCCGTCACCGTGAGAAGCGCATCGGCATCGAGCTCAAACGTGATCTCGATCCTGGCCATCGACGGCGGCAGCTGGGGAATCCCCTTGAGATCGAATTTGGCGAGGCTGCGGCAGTCGTCCGCGAGTTCACGCTCTCCCTGCAGCACGTGCACCATCATTCCCGTCTGCTGCTCGGAGTAGTTGGTGAACACCTGGCGTGCGGCGATGGGGATCGCGGCGTTGCGGGGGATGATCGTCTCGACGATGCCCCCCATCGTCTCCAGTCCCAGCGACAGCGGAGCGACATCCAGCAGCGTCACACCGTCACGCGCTGACCCAGACAACACATCGGCTTGAATCGCCGCGCCGTATGCCACCACACGATCCGGGTCGATGTCCGCAAGCGGCGGCTGACGAAAGGTCGACTCGACCAGCTGGCGCACCAACGGCGTCCGCGTGCTGCCTCCGACGAGAACGACCCCGTCGAGTTCCTTGGCCCGCACGCCTGCGTCCTTGAGGGCCTGGCGACACGGGGCGACGGTTCGCTCCGCAACGGGGCCGATGGTCGCCTCCAGCGTTTCGCGGGACAAGGTGATCGTCGCCCCGTCCGGGAGCGGGACCTCCACCGAGTCCTTGTCGCTGAGCGCCTCCTTGGCGTCGCGCGCTGCCACCCGCGCCTGCTCCCGCTGCAGCGGCGTCGGCTCCACCAGCCCAGCCTTTTCGAGCAGGAGCTGGGCGACCGCACGATCGAAGTCATCGCCGCCGAGCGCCGAGTCGCCGCCCGTCGCGAGCACCTGAAACACGCCGTCACGCAGGCGCAAGATCGAGATGTCGAACGTGCCGCCACCCAGATCGTAAACGGCAAACAACCCCTGGCCGCCACGGTCGAGCCCGTACGCCAGCGCGGCCGCCGTCGGCTCCGCCAACAGTCGATAGACCTCGAGTCCAGCGATGCGCCCCGCGTCCTTGGTCGCTTGTCGCTGTGCCTCGTCGAAGTACGCGGGAACGGTAATCACCGCGCCCGTTGGCGGCTCGCCGAGTTCCTGCTCGGCCCGCGCGGCAAGGACTTCGAGGATGCGCGCCGACACCTCCATCGGCGTCACGACCTTGTCGCCACCGACATCGATCCGCACGATGTCCGCGGCGCCCTCGGCGGGCGGCACAAGCGTGTACGGGTGAGAGAAGTCGACATCACCCGTGCCACGACCCATGAACCGCTTGACGCTGCTGAGCACGCGGCTTGGCGCCTCGAGCTGCGCTGTGCGGGCGGCCCAGCCCACGGTGGGAGGATCTTCGACGTAGGAAACCACCGACGGCAGTAGGCATCGCCCCTCGCCGTCGGCCACCGTGCGCGGGTCGGCGCCGTTGGGCGCGACCGCAACGAGGCTGTGCGTCGTTCCAAGGTCGATTCCAATCGCCCGACCTGGGGTCAGCGGCACCTTGCGTGCGGACGCGGGCTCCTCGATCTGGAAGAGCGCGCCGGTATCGTGAATGTCAGTGTCTGCGTTGCCCATGGCATGTCCACGCTCCGTCGAATGCGAAGCGCCGAGTCCACTCTGGTCGTGTTATGCGTCGATCTCGTCGAGCAGGCGCTGCCAGTAGCGGCGCTGCACAAGCCATTGGGCCGCGGCCGGCGTGTCTCCACCCGCCACCGCGGCGATGGCGGCATCCACCGCCTCGTCGTGGGAGTCCTCCACGGCATCGCGGAACGACGCCGCCTTGGAGCCGCCCGACGCTTTGGCCTGCTCGAGATCGTCCCGACGCTCGATCATGTCGATCAGAAACGCCTGGCTGGGAGACGGAGCACCCGTGTTCTCGTCGCTGCTATCGAGGTCAATGCCCTGTGTCTTGACGATGTATTCGAGTCGCGAGATGGGATCCCGCACCACGCGATACGCCTCGTTCAGCGCAGCGCTGGCCTCCATCGCCTGGCGCCGCGCCGCCGTCTCGCCCGGCGCCACTTTGTCGGGGTGCCACACCTGCGCGCGCGCCAAATAGGCCGTCTCGACCTCGTCCCGCGGCAGGTCGTGACGGGCCGTCAGCCCCAGCACGGCGAAATGATCGCCCGCTGCTGCCACGCCCTCAGAAACTGATGGACTCTCCGCAACCACAGGAATCACTGGTCTGGGGGTTGTCGAAGCGAAACCCGTGCCCGCGCAGCCCCGTCTCGAAGTGAATGCGCGTGCCCTTGATCAGGCGCATGCTCTTCGGATCGACGTAGACCCGCACGTCAAACGCCGCCTCGGCCACGGCATCGCTGTCGCGCGGGGGGCCGTCTTCGAACTGGAACATGTACGAAAACCCGGTGCACCCGCCACCGCGGATACCGAACCGAATCGCGCCCTGTGGGGTCCCGCGTTTGTCGAGCTGCGCCCGCATCACTTTGGCCGCGCTGGCCGTGATCGTGATGGTGTTCGGGAGCGTCTCGGCAGCCGGAGGCGGCGCTCCTCCGTCGGTTTGAGTCGCGGCGTTCATGCGTCGTCTTCCGCGGCCTGCTTGACCTGGTAGTCCTTGATCGCAGCCTTGATCGCGTCCTCGGCGAGCACCGAGCAGTGAATCTTGACGGGAGGCAGCGAGAGCTCCTCGGCGATCTGACTGTTCTTGATCTCGGCCGCGTCCTCGATCTTCATCCCCTTGACCCATTCGGTGACCAAGCTGGAGCTGGCGATGGCGGAGCCACAACCGTAGGTCTTGAAACGCGCGTCCGTGATGACACCGTCTTCGACGCGGATCTGCAGCTTCATGACATCGCCGCACGCGGGAGCGCCGACGACCCCGGTGCCAACGGCCTCATCGGTTTTGTCCATGCTGCCGACGTTGCGGGGGTTGTCGTAGTGCTCGAGGACTTTTTCGCTGTATGCCATGAGATTCTCTGTTTCGTGCGGGGTGCGGCTGGGAGCGTAGGAGGTAGGAGGGCTAGTGCGCCGTCCACTGGATGCTGTTGAGGTCGATACCGTCCTGGACCATCTCCCACAACGGAGACATCTCGCGGAGACGGTGAACGTGCTTCTTGAGGAGCTCGACGACGTAGTCGAGTTCTTCGCGTTGCGTAAGCCGGCCGATCGTCATGCGCAGGCTCGAGTGCGCCAGCTCGTCGTTGAGACCCATGGCGCGCAACACGTACGAGGGCTCCAGGCTGGCCGACGTGCACGCGGACCCCGATGACAGTGCGATCTCTTTGAGCGCCATCAGCAAGGATTCGCCCTCGATGTACTCGAACGACAAGTTCAGGTGCCCGGGCAGCATGTGCTCACGCGAGCCGTTGAGCACGACATGCGAGATTTCGTTCATCAGCCGGTCGCGCAGGTAGTCGCGCAGCTCTCGGGTCGCGGCCGCCTGCTCGGGCATCGTCTCGCGGGCGATGCGAGACGCCTCGCCAAAGCCGACGATGGACGGCACGTTCAGTGTGCCCGATCGGTTGCCGCGCTCGTGCCCGCCCCCGTGCTGCTGTGGCGTGATCCGTACCCGCGGCTTGCGGCGCCGAACGTACAGCGCGCCCACTCCCTTGGGTCCGTAGATCTTGTGGGCCGAAATGCTCATCAGGTCGATGTTCATCGACTGCACGTCGAGCGGGACCTTGCCAAACGCCTGCACGGCGTCGGTGTGCAGCAGGACCTTGCGGTCGTGGCACAGAGCGCCGATCTCGGAGATGGGCTGGATGACGCCCGTCTCGTTGTTGGCGAACATCACCGACACCAGCACGGTGTCGTCGCGAATGGCGTCGGCAACCTGCTGCGGGGTCACGCGGCCGTCGGCGTCGACCGAGAGGTACGTGACCTCGTGCCCGTGGCGCTGCAGGTACTTGCACGTGTCGAGCACCGCTTTGTGCTCGGTGGCCACGGTGATGATGTGCTTGCCCTTCTCTGCGAGGAACTCGGCGGCACCTTTGATCGCGAGGTTGTTCGACTCGGTTGCACCGCTGGTGAACGCAATCTCCTTGGCGTCGGCACCGATGGTCTTGGCAACCTCATCTCGAGCATTCTCGACCGCTTCCTCGGCTGCCCAGCCGTAGGCGTGGGTCCGGCTGGCGGCGTTACCGTACGTCTCGGTGAAGTACGGCATCATCTTGTCCAGCACGGCTTTGTCCACCGGGCAGGTGGCCGCGTAGTCGAGATAGATGGGAGTCTTGAAGGGCTTGTCCATGGTGGTGGTCATGGGGAATCGTTGAGGATTAGGTATCCCTCGGGCGCACCAGCGAGGAGCTGGGGATCGGGGCTGGCGTGCTTGGAGCGAGGTGCACCCCCGCGACCAGGCTTGGCACCTGCGCGTCTTCGTGCACCGAGTCGCACGTCGCACACCCCTCAAGATCGTGTTCTGTCGTGCAGGCCCGGCAGCCCTCGAGGTAGGCCAGCGCCTCCATGAGGTCGCGCTCGAGCTGGACGAGCCGCTCGACCTGGCTCCGCGTGTCGCCCAGGCGGCCGCGAAAGAGCTCGCGCAGGCTCTCCATGGCGACCGGAGCTGTGTCTTGCGACTCGACGGTCGAGATCAGCGACTCGATCTGAGCCAGCTTGAACCCCATGTCCTGGAGCTTGGCTATCCAGTACACGCGAGCCAGCTCGTCCGCGCCGTATTGGCGGAACCCGCCGTCGGACCGCATCGGCGACAGCAACCCGCGCTCCTCGTACAGCCGAAGCGCGCGCACGCTCTTGCCCGTCTTACGGGCGAGGTCGCCGATCTTGAGCCGCGCGGTCATGGAAAATCTGCCGTAACGTCAGGGTGACGTCTTGGGGAGAGTCTGTGTCGTCGGCTTGTACTTGTCAAAGCTCCACGACTAGCAATTTCAGTCAGTTACTCACATGCAGGTAGGAGTTCGCACACACAAACCCTAACGCTACGTGAGACTCCGGCCCAACAGGACAACCAAAGAAAAGAGCGCGAACCTCGCAAGGTCCGCGCTCTTGGTTACGACACGGTCAGATTACCGACCGCGACGTCTGCCACCCTTCTTGGTGGGCTTGGGCGGCAACGGCCGACCCGGCTCGACGACGGGGTCCTTCTTGCCTCCGCGCCGAGACCCTGGCCGACCGCGTGGATCCTTCTTGGGATCCGCTTTGGGCTTGGGCTTGGGCTTGGCCTTGGGCTTGGGGTCGACCTTCGGAGGCGTCTTCTTGATCTCCGGCTGCTTGGGCACGGTCGGCTCCACGATCACCGGCTCTGGATCGTCCGGCTTGACGCCGAGGTCGTCGGCCAGCGCGGCGTTCTGCTTGCCCACGGCAACCGGAACAGCGACCAGCGCAGAGGCCATCACGGCACCGACACCGCTGCCGATCATGTAGCCGGGGCCTTCGGTCCCAGCGCGGGCCTTGTAAGCGTAGGCCATCGGCGAGGCGTCGAACTTGGTCGCGATCGGACCAAACTCAGCCTCGGGGCTCGCACCGTCGACGACGGCATGCGCCGCGTCGAGCGCAACTTTGCCCTCTTCGGTTTCGCGGTTGCCGATGCCCTGGACCGCCCAGTGCAAGACGAGCTTCTCGTCCTTTTGGTCGACCCACATGGACGTGCTCGAGAACGCACCCGCGAGCGACGTGAGCGCGAGGACTTCCTCGGGCTTGGCGTCGGGGACGTCCTTGAGTGTGGCCTTGATCAGGTCGTGCATCTGTTTGCCGTGGAGGAAGTCCATCGGCAGGTGCATCGCGAAGCTGACCGTCTTGGCGCCCAGGCCCTCGGAGAGGGGCGCTGGCAATGCGGCCAACAGCTCAGGGCTGGGGCCGGTGGACGTGGTATCGGCGAGCTTGCCGATGCCCTCTGCGTTCGGGCCCACTGCGACCGTGAACACGTTGTTGGACGCAAACGTCCACGCGTCCATGTGCAGACCCGTGTAGCTCTTGAGGATGTCGGCCTCGGGGATGTCCGTAACCCCGACGTGCAAGGCGGGAACCTTGGCCGTGCCGATCTCCATCTTCTCGAACGCAAGCTTGGCATTGCCAAACTCCGGGATTTCCTTGGGAACGGCCTCCTTGAAGCCTTCGGCGAGGGTCGCGACCCCGTCGAACGCCGCCGAGTCGGAGACACCCGCCTGCAGCACCATGCCGCCCGGGTTGACCGAACCTGCGAACACAAAGTCGCCGGTCATCGATTTCACGAAGTCGGCCACGGGTGGAGGCGCGCCCCCACCCATCTCCTTGACCGCCTTGTCGAGGATCTTTGGACTCACATGAGCCCAGACAAAGCCGGCACCAGGGCTGACGTTGGCGAGCGTCTTGGCCTCGCCGCCAACCAGAGAGTCGCGGAACTCCTTGACCTCTTTGTTCTTCTCGGGGAGCACCAACGCCATGTGCAGCGACCCGGGGATCGTCGTGACCGCGGCATTGATCATGTCGCCATCGTCGCTCATGTGGACGATGAGGTTGGCGTCGGCCAGCACGATGCCGGGAACCGCCGCTTCCATGGACGCGCGTAGCGCCGCCGGGTCTTCAGCCGGCTTGTAGTTCTCGAGGTCTTTTTCCTTCTTGGCGCAGACGTTCCACCCCTCGAGACCGTCGATGGCCTTGCAGTGCGAGACCTTCCCCGCCTTGGTTTCGTCGACCGCGGTCACGAACTTGTCGAGCGCGAGCGGATCTTCGGCGTTGAAGACGATGTACTCAGCCTTGCCGTCCATGACCATCGCCATGCCCTCTTTGGCGGCGAGGCCGGACGACTCGAGCGCGGGACCTATCTTGTCGTGGAACTTGCTGGTCTCCTCGTAGGCCTCGAACAGATCGCCCAGGCCGTCTGCGAGCCCCGAGGGCCCGCCCTTGAGCGACCCGAGCTTCGTGATCGGGCCGTCCACAAAGCGCATGCCCTCTTCGATGTAGTCGGCGACGACCGTGGGATCGCGAGCGATCATGAACTCAGCCTTGTCGTTGGGGACAAGCTTGAGCATGAGGTCCAGACCGGTGTGCAGCTCCTCAACGGGAAGCGCCTCGATCTCCTCTTCCTTGATCGGTGTCGGGTCGACCTTGGGGTCGGCCACGATCACAGGCGCGGGCGCCTCCGGTTCGGCCGGTTTCTCTGGTTCTTTCTTGGGGGTCTCCTCTTTCTTCGGCTCCGCTTTGGGCTCCTCTTTGGTCTCTTCGCCCTTGACCTTATTCGCGATGTCCTCGACTTGCTTGCATCCCGTGGGGACGAGCATGGTCGCGGCCAACACGGATGCGAGCGGCAGTTTGAAACCGCCGCGCAACGTTCGTTGGGTGCGCATAGTCGCGGAGGATAGCCGAAACAACTCCACACAAGTAGCGCGCGTTTTACGGGTTGGGTTCACGTGCCCGGTCGCTCCGCGAGGCTTCCGACATTGTTCCCAGGGCCGTTCAGACCACCCACGGCTGCGATGCGTTTCATCCGACCCGCCGCCCGACGATCGACCCGCGCGACGCTAGCTTCTCTCGTTCTACTCGATGTGCAGAGCAGGATCGGTGGGTTTGCCGACCTGCCCGTGCTCGCATCTGCGCACGGGTCGGTTGGTCTTGCGTCGGCCTGGCGCGGGCGATCTGACTAGAGCATCACGCGATCTTCGGTGGTGAAGTCACGTCACGAGGGGCTCTCGCACCACGCACAAACATCCGGAGGCCGGAGGCGAAAAAGCTGCGCACGATTCGAGTGTCGCATCGCGTGCCGACGGGGTTGCACAGCCTCTGTAGGTTGGCACTAGCTCCGGCCGCGTCGGACACCCACAGCGAATTCCCGCGTTGAACATTGGGGCTTTGAGTTCAGTGAGAGCCAGTCGGGACCACGGCTCGGTCGGGGCCGATACCCATCACACGCTGACCGGCGATTCCGCGACGTTGGCTGCCCGCAACGGAAGGGCCACGGTCCTTCCGTTGCGACGTCACGTTGCACAAGCGATGGATCGGGTGCTCGGGACGGCGCTTGTCGACCGAGGCTTCGTTCGGTAGCGTGGGCCCCCCGCCGCACCGCGGGCTCCCCCAAGAATACGAGTGCTGGATTCATGAGTTTTTCCGACAAGATGCGAGACAGCTTGGGCGCCGAAGGTGCCCGCATCGAGGTGGCGCCTCCCACCGATACGGTGGCCGCTGGCGCAACGGGCGAGTTGGCGGTGACGATCGTTGGAGGCACGCGGGCCGCAACGATCGACGGCCTCTTCGTTCGCTTGGTCGAGGCCACGCGACACTGGGTGGCCGAAGACGGATCCATCATTGCCGAGAGCGACGCGCCTCCCCGAGAGGAACGCAAAGGACTCACCGCCGGGTGGGAGCGCAAGACCGTTGCCGAACTCCAGGTCGAGGTTGGCCACACCGTTGACCCGGGCCAGTCGCACGTGGTGAGCGTCGCGCTGCCCATCCCAGAGGCGTGTCAGTCGAGCTCGGTGGGCTGCAGCCACACCGTGAACGTGCAGGCCGACATCAAGGGTCAAATCGATCCAACCGGCAACGCCCGCGTAACGCTGGCGTAGCCGTCGCGTCCAGAGCGTGACAGGCGCCCGCGCGGCATCGCCGTCCCGTCGGTGCCCGCTTCGCAGGTTGTGCGTGTGGTCGCTGCATGACTACACTCCCGCCGGCAATGGCAGCGAGTTTCAGCGAGCTCCAGATCCCCGAGCGGGGGATTGCCTGGGTTGCCGCGGCCGCGCTCGCGCTGGCCCCGGTCGTCGCCAGCGCAGGGCCAGCAGCGGTGGAGAACGAGGCCTCGACGTCCGACGCGCCTCCCTCGGCGGCTCCGGAGGCGACCCCGGTCGCTCCACCCGCTGAAGCTCCGCCCACGGACGCAACCCCGACCAGCCCCGCTTCCTCCGAGACGGATCAAGCGGAGGCCAACGAAGACGCCACGGCTACACCCGACGCGACCGAAGCGGACGACACCGAGGCGGAGGACACCGAAGCGGACGACACCGAAGCGGACGACACCGAAGCGGACGACACCGAGGCGGACGACACCGAAACGGACGACACCGAAACGGACGACACCGAGGCGGACGACACCGACGACGGTGCAGAATCGACGCTGCCTCCACTCACGACGCTGCAGCGAGCGGGCTGGTGGACGCTGTTCTCCGCGTTCACAGCGGGCAGCGTTGCGGGCGTGTTCGCAGGGCTCGCCGAGCGGCAAGAGGATCGAGCGGTCCGACTCGCCAACCGCTTCGAGCTCGAGACCGCCGCGCAGCCGCAATACAGCGAGGTCGCCGACGAGTACGAGCAGTACCTCGACCGCGGACGCGCCTATCAGCGCGTGGCGATTGGCTTCGCCGTTGTGACCGGCATTACGGCGGTCGCTGGGATCACGTTGTTTGCCATCGACGCAAAACGCCGCCGCACGAGGAAAACCGAGGCGGCCCCACACGTGCGCCTTGGGGCGGGAAGTGTCGAGGTGCGGTTCTAATGTACGGCGCCATCCGAGTGGGTCTGGGCTTCATGCTCGGCCTGTGTGCGAGTTGCTTCTCCCCGCCCAGCGCGGCGGTGCAGTTTGCGTGCGATCCCCAAGACGCCCCGCAGTGCCCGTCCGGGTACACATGCCACGTCGACGGCTGCTGCCATCGCGATGGCACAGACTTCGACGAAGGCCTGGGCGACTGCCGTCAAGCGGGCGCAGGCGAAGGCTCCGGCAGCGGCTCCGATTCCGGGGGGACAAGCGCGTCGACGGGCGCCACGGGGAGCAGCGGCGGTGCCGCGAGCAGCAGCTCAGGCGGCTCGAGCGGCACATCCGCTGACACAGGTGCGACCACGGGTTCGGACAGCTCCAGCGAGTCCGGCAGCTCCAGCGGCTCAGGCAGCTCCGACAGCACCAGCGGCTCCGACAGCTCAGGCGGCTCCGATGGCTCCAGCGGTACCGCGGGCTCCGGGAGCAGCAGCAGTACGGGATAGGCCCGACCGCGGCCGGCAACGGGGAACCGTGCTGTGCTAAGGGATCGCCGATGGCGGGACAAGCCCAATCGTTGGCGGGAAAGACCGCGTTGGTGACAGGCGCAGCATCGGGCATCGGTGCCGCCTCCGCGCGCGCACTCTCCCGCGAGGGTGCGTTTGTGGTCATCAGCGATATCGATGACAAACGCGGACAGGCGCTGGCCGCCGACCTTGGCGAGCACGCCGTGTACAAACACCTCGATGTCACGGACCCGCAGCAGTGGGAAACGGTGCTGCGGGCGGTGGAAACGGAGCGCAACCGACTCGACATCCTCGTTCACAACGCGGGCGGTGGCTCACCCGGCACGCTCGAAGAGACCACGCTCGACCAGTGGCGGCACGTTCAGCGGCTCAACGTCGAGAGTGTGTTTGTGGGCACCCAGGTCAGTCTTCCGCTGATGCGCCGCTCCGGAGACGGGGGCGCTATCGTGGTCATCTCCAGCGTGGCGGGACTCATCGGCGTTCCCGACCTGGTGGCCTACGGAGCCGCCAAAGCAGCGGTGCGCAACCTCAGCAAATCCATCGCGCTGCATTGCGCCCACGCTGGTGACAAGATCCGCTGCAACTCGATCCATCCCGGGTTCACGGACACTCCCATGGTCGCGGCGCTGGTCGAGCATTCGAAGAACCCACCCAAAGCCAAGGCGCGCCTCGAAAACGCAGCGCCGTTGCGCCGTCTGGCCGTGGCCGACGAGGTCGCGTCGCTCGTGGTCTACCTGGCCGGCGATGGTGCAGCGTTTGTCACGGGCACCGAGATCCCCGTGGACGGCGGCCTGACCGCCCAATAGCGCGCCGTCCCGGTAGCGCGGGAGCGACGCGCCCCGCGCTCCGATCTGCGACGTCCGCCGCGCTGGGCCATGAGGGGGCGCACGGGGCACACTCCACTCCGTAGGGGCCATACGACAGAAGGGCGGCGCGGGCGTGGTAGGACTCCGCCGTGGGTTTGCGAGACTTGTTTTCCGGTTCGGGGCGCGGCAAGTCGCGCGTCGACAAGCTGATCAAAACGGCCGTCAACAAGTACACCCAGTCCGCGGAGCGCTACGCCGCGATGGAGGAGCTGCTCAAGGACGGCTCGGACGAGGCTTTGATCGGCGTGATGCGCCGCTTCACGATCGTATCCAGCAAGTCCATCGAGGATGAGGAGGAAAAGGGCTGGGCGTATCGCCGCTTGTCCGAGCTGGGCGAGTCCGTCCTCCCTGCCGTCAAGGCGTTCTGCCTCGAGCACGACAACATCGCCTGGGTACTTCGACTCATCGAAGACTGCGATGAGACGCAGGAGTGGCAAATCCTCGACGCGCTGCTCAAGCAACACCCGCCGAGCTACGAGCGCGACCCGTCCAAAAAGCTGCAGCTGCTGACCCACGTCGCCGAGATCGACGACGATGCGGTCGCGGGCATCTTGGCCGGCTACCTCAGCGACCCCGACGAGGGCATCCGGTTCTTCTCGACCGAGCAGCTGCTCGACATCGCGGACGAAAAGACCAAGCCCAAGCTCGTCGAGCGCATCCTCGACGAAGAAGAGGACTCGGTCCGACTGCGCACCAAGGTGCTCGACGGCCTGGCCGACCTCGACTGGGACGTCTCCGAGTGGGCCGAGCAGCTACCCGCGCGTATCGGTGCTGAGCACACTGTCCGCAAGGGCCGAATCGTCAAGAACTGAGGCCGAGACATGCCGAAACGCGAGGACATCAAGCGGATCTTGGTGCTGGGATCGGGGCCGATCGTCATCGGTCAGGCCTGCGAGTTCGACTATTCGGGCACGCAGGCCGTCAAGGCCCTCAAGGCCGAGGGCTACGAGGTTGTGTTGGTCAACTCCAACCCGGCCACGGTGATGACCGACCCAGACCTGGCCGACCGGACGTACATCAAGCCGCTACGGCCGGAGTACGTCGAAGCCATCATTGAGCGGGAACGACCCGACGCGGTCCTGCCCACGGTTGGGGGCCAGACGGCCCTCAACCTCGTGATCGAGTGCGACCGCGCTGGCATCTTGGCCAAGTACGGCGTGGAGATTATTGGGGCGCCGATCGATGTCATCGAACGCGCTGAGGATCGCGATCAGTTCAAGGCGGCGATGCTTGAGATCGGGCTGGACGTCCCTCGCTCGATCTACGTCAACACGATCGAGCAGGCACGCGAGGCCCAGGCGCAGATTGGCTTTCCGATCATCCTGCGGCCGTCGTTCACGATGGGCGGCAGCGGTGCGGCCATCGCGTACAACCTCGAGGAGTTCGACCTGCGCATCAAAGAGGCGCTCGCGCAGGCGCTCGACAACAACGTCCTGCTCGAAGAATCCGTCCTTGGCTGGAAGGAGTACGAGCTCGAGGTCATGCGAGACAGCAAGGACAACTTCGTTGTCGTGTGCTCGATCGAAAACCTCGATCCGATGGGGATCCATACGGGGGACAGCATCACCGTCGCCCCCGCGCAGACGCTGACCGACAAGGAGTACCAGCGCATGCGAGACCACGCCAAAGCGGTGGTCAGCAAGATCGGCGTCACGACGGGCGGCTGCAACATCCAGTTTGCACTCGACCCGCAAACGGGCCGCGAGATCGTCATCGAGATGAATCCGCGGGTATCTCGGTCGTCGGCCCTGGCGTCCAAAGCAACGGGCTTCCCGATCGCCAAGCTCGCCGCCAAGCTCGCCGTCGGCTACACGCTGGACGAGCTCAACAACGACATCACCCGGGTGACGCCTGCGAGCTTCGAGCCGAGCATCGACTACGTCGTTGTGAAGGTCCCGCGCTTTACGTTCGAGAAGTTCACCAGCGCCGACGACACGCTCACGATCCAGATGCAGTCCGTCGGCGAGGCCATGGCGATCGGCCGCACGTTCCGCGAGTCGCTCGGCAAAGCGATTCGCAGCCTCGAGAACGGGACGTACGGGTTCGACCTGGATGTGCAGGAAACCTCGACCATCTCGCTGGTCGAGCAGCTGGGGCGCCCTACCCCGATCCGGCTGTGGACGATCGGCGCGGCGTTCCAACGCGGGGTCGAGCTCAAAACGATCCACGAGCGCACGCGAATCGACCCATGGTTCTTGCGGCAGGTGCAGCTCGTGGTCGAGTGCGAGAGCCGCATTGCCGACGGTCAGCCCGGCACGCTTCCCGACGCACGCTTGGTGCGATGGGCCAAGCGTTCCGGGGTTTCGGACCGACGGATCGCACAGCTGCGTGGCGTCTCCGAGGAGGCCGTGCGCGCCCGACGAATCCAAGCTGGCATCGTCCCAGTGTTCAAACGCATCGACACCTGCGCCGCAGAGTTCGAAGCGCACACCAACTACCTGTACTCGACCTACGAAGAGGAGGACGAGGCCAACGTCTCCGAGCGGCGCAAAGTCGTGATCTTGGGCGGCGGGCCCAACCGCATCGGCCAGGGGATCGAGTTCGACTACTGCTGCGTGCACGCTGCGTTTGCACTGCGCGAGGCGGGCTACGAGACGATCATGATCAACTGCAACCCCGAGACGGTGTCGACCGACTACGACACCAGCGACCGGTTGTATTTTGAGCCGCTGACGCAGGAGAACGTGCTCGACATCCTCGACGCCGAGTCTCAGTCGGGCACGATCGTCGGGGTCCTCGTCCAGTTCGGCGGCCAGACTCCGCTCAAGCTGTCGCATGCGATCGAGGCGGCTGGCTACACGCTGCTCGGCACCCCAGCCGAATCGATCGATTTGGCCGAGGACCGTGAGCGGTTTGGCCAGCTTCTGTCTCGCCTCCGCCTGTCGTGCCCTCGCTGGGGCGTTGCGCGATCTGCCGACGAGGCCTTCAAGATAGCGCACGACATCGGCTACCCGGTCTTGGTGCGTCCGTCGTACGTCCTGGGCGGACGAGCCATGGAGATCGTGCACAGCGACCCCGAGCTCGACCGCTACATGCGAGAGGCCGTGCGCGCGTCGCCCGACCATCCCGTGCTGGTCGACGAGTTCTTGCCCAACGCCACCGAGTTCGATGTCGACGCGGTCGCCGACGGGAACGACTGCGTCATCGCGGGCATCATGGAGCACATCGAGGAGGCTGGGATCCACTCCGGCGACTCCAGCTGCTCCCTACCTCCCGTCAACATCGAGCGGCGCGTGCTCGAGGAGATTCGCGACACCACCAAAGCCCTGGCTCGAGAGCTTGGCGTGGTCGGCCTGATGAACGTCCAGTACGCCCTGCGCGGCCACCGGCTGTACATCATCGAGGTCAACCCTCGCGGCTCTCGGACGGTGCCGTTTGTCGCCAAGGCCACGGGAGTGCCGTACGCCAAGATCGCCGCACGGGTTGCCGCGGGAGAGACGCTGAGTCAACTCGGCGTCGAGGAACGCGTCCCGCAGTACGTCTCGGTCAAGGTGCCCGTGTTCCCATTCCGCAAGTTCCAAGGCGTCGATCCCGTGCTCGGGCCAGAGATGCGGAGCACAGGCGAGGTGATGGGCATCGGCACCGACTTCGGCCAGGCCTACCACCGCGGGACGCTCGCGGAGGGACTCGGCCTGCCCCAGTCCGGCATGGCGTTCATTTCCGTCTGCGATGACGACAAGGACGCCATCATGCCAGTGGTGCGTAAGCTGCACGCGCTGGGATTCTCGCTCCTGGCCACGCACGGGACCACCGCCGCCATCCGAGCGATCGGCTTGGACTGTGAGGCGGTCAACAAGGTTCGCGAGGGCCGCCCCCACATCGTCGACGCGCTCCTCAACGACACCATTGCGTTGGTACTGAACACAACCGGGGGCATGAACCAACCGGACTCGTACACCCTGCGTCGAACGACATTAGAGCGCAAGATCCCGTATTTCACGACGGTCGCCGGAGCGCTGGCAGCGGCTCACGCGATCGCGTCTGCACGCGACGAACGCAAGCTGTGGGGCCAGATCATGTCCCTTCAGGAGTATCACCGCGCACCCAGTTTCGACCCCGAAAGTGCCCCCGACGATCGGGTGGGCTATCGTTAGCGCGGAGGCGATCGCACGATGGCAAGCGACACATTCCCGATGACCCCTTGGGGCCAACAACAACTGCGCGACGAAGTTCGGAAGATCAAGGAGGTCGACCGAGCCGACAACGTCCGCGAGATCGAGTCAGCACTCGAGCACGGCGACCTGCGCGAGAACGCCGAGTACCACGCGGCCAAGGAGCGACAGGGCAAGCTCGACGCCCGCCTGCGGTACTTGGAGTACCGCTTGGGCAACGCGTTGGTGATCGACCCCACCGCGGTGCGTGTGGTCGACAAGGTCGCGTTCGGCGCCACCGTCACCGTGCTCGACATGGACACCGACGCCGAGCACACCTACGCGATCGTCGGCGAGGATGAAGCCGACGCCGACCGCGGCCGTATATCGATTACGGCCCCCTTGGCGCGCGCAATGCTCGGCAAAGAAGAGGGCGACGAAGCGGTCATTCGCCTCCCCAAAGGCGAGCGCTCGCTGGAGGTCGTCACCGTGGTGTACAAGGCCATCGAGGAATGATCCAAGGCTCTCCTGTCGCGACGCGAGGCATCGGCCTCAGTATTGGCTTGGGTTTGTTGCTCGCGTTGGCGTGCCGCGCCGATGTCGGTGAGCGGTGCATTTGCGCCGACGACTGCAAGTCGGACCTGGTTTGCGTCTCGGGAGGGCGGCTGCTTCGGGACGGCGAGTGCATCCCCGCCTCGTCCGACAGCGACCCCGGAGAGTGCGTCGAGGACGCCGACGCCAACGACGGCGACGACGACAACGGCGGCCCCGTATTGTTCATGGATGTGGGGTCCAAGCGGGACTTCAGCCCAGGGCAACCGGTCGGCTCAACCTCGGGCAGCGGCGCGAGCGACTCGGGGACGACGGGGGCGACGGGGTCGGGTTCAGACTCGAGCGGGAGCTCGGGCAGCGGCACGAGCGGTTCTGGGTCGTCGGGGACGACGACCGGTGGCAGCTCAAGCGGCACCTCCAGCAGCGGCTCGAATGGCAGCGGCTCGAGCAGCAGCTCCTCAACCGGGATGTAAGCCAGCTGGCCGCACGCCGTTGTGCGCGCGAGGGCCAGCGGACTGCTAGCCTCAGTACTAGTGATGGCCCGTTGTTTCCGGTTGCTCCCTCTGCTTGCGTTGATCTGTGGTTGCCAGCGGCTGGACGAGGAGCCGGGCCCTGCCACCAGTGCAGCGAGCGCCGACGGGACGGACGACGGCGCCGGAACGTTCTCACCCGGCGCGGACAGCGACGGAGACGATGCCGATGACGGCGCCCAGGGCCTGTGCGACCCCGTCGAGCAGAGCGGCTGTGCCGACGGCGAACGCTGCACCGTGACCAGCTCCAGCGGCGGCGCGGCGGTGTTCGGATGCGTCGAAGACGACGGTGACCTCGAACCCTTCGATCCCTGCGACACGCAGGCGGGCGGCCAAGATGGCTGCTCAGCCGGCCACGCTTGCGTGGCGGATTTCAACGGCAGCGGAGCGTGCTTGCCCCTGTGCAATGGCTCCTCGGACTGCGACGTCGGCGTCTGCTCAGGGTCGACCTTTGGCGACATCCCCTACTGCGCCGACGACTGCTCCCCGTTTGAGCCGCTTTGCGTCGCGCCCACCCAGTGCCGCCGCAACGGCGAGCGATTCTCCTGCCGCATCCCACAAGAGGCAGACGTCGGGGCTGCTGGCGCGCCGTGTTCACCGAGCGATGATGGAGGCTGCACAACCGGATTTGTGTGCATCCCGGGCGCACTGGTGCCCGACTGCAAAGAGCAAAACTGCTGTGCCTCACTGTGCGACCTGGAGAGCGCGAGCGGGTGCCTGGCGCCCGCCACCTGCAACAGCGCCCTGACGGCAGCGGCACCGGGCTTCGAGAGCATCGGCGCGTGCTTTGTCCCGTCCTGATCCGACGCGGCGCTACGGCAGCTCAATCGAGATCGGTGCGCAGCGCGAGCGGTCGGCGTCGGCGCGTGTTGCCGTGGTCTCGCTCCACGAGTAGACGCCCTCGCGGGCGGCCATCGTCTTGACGGGCTCGACGCCCATACCCGCTGCCAAACGCGGCATGGTGAACAGCGCGAAGCCGGACTCGCCCGCGGCGTTTGGGCACACGAACGGAGCGAGGCTGTGCGGGGGTCCAAGATCCGTCCCGTCCCCCACGACGGACTGCTCTCCCCCCGCCCAGAGGTCAAAAAAGACCAGCTGCTGCCCTGCGGGATCCATGGCCAGCCCAAGCCACACCCCCGTGGGCATCTCCGATCGCGGACCGGCCGCAAGCGCCAAGACCAGCGGCCCTGCAACGCTGTCGTACCCGAAGTAGGTGCATCCTCCGCCGCCACACGCGTCAGGCACGTCACCACGCGCCGGCTGTTCGGGGTCGTCCGCCGACAACCGCCACA
>Ga0316189_10000455_pt1 | contig 40663 bp, 51 predicted proteins | sample LowCovwburrow_MG_FD_204930 | JGI IMG/M metagenome (GOLD analysis project Ga0316189, IMG submission 204930) | Coastal sediment microbial communities from Maine, United States - Lowes Cove worm burrow | ecosystem: Environmental > Aquatic > Marine > Coastal > Sediment | place: USA: Maine...
TTTTAAGAGACTCAAACATGGTTTTCTGGCAATTCCTCCCTTCAGGGAGGCTAGGAGGGTGTTATTTTGCATTTAAGATCTACAGATCGATCTATAAAACACCCCTATAATCCCCTCAAGGGGACATTCCTAACTAAGTTATATCGAACTCAGGCTCATAGGATAACTCAAGGGCTGTATTCCAAAAACCAGCTTCGTAACTAGTTTTGATCGCATCAAAAGTAAGTAGTGTATGCTCGGTTCCGAAAACAGCACCGCCCAGATTTATAAATGGTATAAACACTAAAAGTTTTAATGGCTCTATGATATAACTGAGAGCTATCATTATTGGCGGATTCAATCTGAATGGCAATGCAACGCACGTCAAGACAATGGTGCTAATTCCAAAAATCGGGAAAATGGTAATTAATGTTGAAGCCACTAAACTCATCGCCATGAGCTTTGGTGTCAAGCCCTGTTGAAGAAGGGATTTTATTTTCAGCCAGATTTTTTTAACATATTTCATGTGCAATTATTCTGATTTTTCACATTTAAACTCCGGAAGTTTCTGGCGAATTTGTAGCCACTATCTCATTAACATGTATTGGGTGCTACTTGCAGCATAAACTATTGCCATTTGGCGGGCAGATTGGGCCTTTAAAAGGGACAAGATCACTTCATTGGGTTGACAAATTCAGAAATGCAATCACAATCGGATTGCAGAATAGCTCCATTTAGTTTGATTATATTGGCCGAACCAAAACCAACCTATGCTCAACGATAAGAAAACCATCAACGCCTGGTGTCTGTACGACTGGGCCAATTCTGTTTACTCACTTACTATAACATCAGCCATTTTCCCCATTTACTATCAGGCAGTCACAGTCAATGCAAATGGAGGCGATACGGTCGATTTTTTTGGAATTGAGGTGGTCAACTCCGTACTCTACTCCTATGCACTTTCAGCTTCATTTTTGCTGGTGGCAATCGTTCTACCGATTCTCTCTGGCATTGCTGATTATGCGGGCAAGAAGAAGTTTTTCCTGAAAATATTCATGATGATCGGGTCACTCTCGTGCATAGGCCTGTTCTTTTTTACGGGTGAAAATGTCGAATGGGGAATTTTCTGTGCCTCATTCGCGAGTGTTGGATATTCAGGGAGTCTTGTTTTTTATGATGCCTTTTTGAGTGAAATCGTGACCGAAGATAAACGAGATATTGTCAGTGCGAGAGGATACTCTTATGGATACATTGGTGGAGTAATACTCTTGGTAATCAATCTTGTCGTTATTCAAATGTACGATTCATTTGGGTTGCCAAATGAAGGAATTGCTTCAAGGATTGCCTTTTTGACCGTAGGGGTTTGGTGGATTGGGTTTTCCTTGTATGCCATTTCCAAACTGCCAGAAAACGTGCATGGCCGTAAACCCGAAGGTCATTTTTTATCAAATGGCTACAAGGAGCTTGGGAAGGTTTGGAAGCAGATGAAAGAGATTGGATCGATGAGAAAGTATCTATTCGCATTCTTTTTCTACAACATGGGTGTTCAGACAATCATGTACCTCGCTGCAACCTTTGGTGCGAAAGAGCTGAAAATGGAAACTCCCAAGTTGATCATGACGATACTTCTGATCCAATTTGTTGGTATCGCAGGTTCATATTTGTTTGCATTTCTATCAAAAATGAAAGGAAATGTTCGATCCCTAAGTACGATGATCATCATCTGGATTGGGGTTTGTATTTATGCCTATTTTGTTAAAAATGAAATTGAGTTTTTCATATTGGCTTCTGTTGTTGGATTGGTGATGGGTGGAATTCAGGCTCTTTCAAGAGCTACATTTTCTAAGATTATGCCTTCTGATACTGTTGACACTGCCTCCTTTTTTAGTTTTTATGACGTGACCTATAATTTGTCGATTGTCTTCGGAACCTTTGTCTATGGTTACATCGAAATGGTGACGGGAAGTATGAGAAATAGCACATTGGCTCTCGCTTCTTTTTTCGTGATTGGACTGCTCTTTCTCTCTCGGGTTAAAATAAAGCATGCAAGCCCTCAAGCTACCTGAATATGAGCCTCGTATTCAGGGCGACGAAATTTTCTGCTTAGTTCGTAGAAAGTTGGTGGCCTTGACACCCGAAGAATGGGTGCGTCAGAATTTCCTCAACCTATTGATTGAGCACCTTTCTTACCCCCGCGGAATGATAAAACTAGAGCATTCCCTGACGTACTTTAAGAATATGAAACGATCAGACATTACCGTGTTAGATCGCGAAGGGGAGGTCTTTCTTTTGGTTGAGTGCAAGTCTCATAAGGTAAAGCTGTCCAAACAAACGGTAGTACAGCTGTCTCAATACAACAAGGTTCTCGATTCTAAATACCTTGCAATTAGCAACGGTCTAAAGCATTTCATTTGGGAGAAAAGAGAAAATGGCTTTGAGCAAATGGATGTTTTTCCTAGTTTTAGATAGGTAGTTAATCATTTTAGAAATGAAGAAAAAGGAACTTAAAAAGAGACAAAATCAAAATTATGTACGCTTGGCCATTGCCATTGTTGGGGTTTTGATATTCTTTTTCTTGACTTTTGATCTTGTGGTTACTGATTCGATTTCTGCCTTCGGGTATGGTAGATTCTTGGTAGTTCTCGTCTGGCCTTCCGTGATTTCGATCCTCTTTTGGAAGTTTATGGCAGAAGAACGGAAACTGAAAGATTCCAGCAAATAAACCATGTTAGTCATATAATCGTTAATTTTGCAGGCATCTGCTGAGTGCTTGAAACGCAAACCACCCATAAATTTTGGCAGATGAAAAAATTACTAGATCGTGTCCCTTCATTTACGAAGAGCTTTTATTTCCTAGCTACTTTGTTCTTTGTGTTTTGGCTTGCATTTGTTGACAGCAATGACCTGTTTCTACAGAGAGAGCTCAAGACCAAACAATCGGAACTCGTGGAAGCTAAAAAGTTTTATGAGGATCGGATATTGGAGGTGAAGAATGATCGAGAGGCTTTGCTTAACAACCCTGAGCTTCTAGAGAAGATTGCCCGTGAGAAATATTTGATGAAAAAAGAGAACGAAGACCTTTACATCATCGTTGACTAAGTATGAAATTCAGCGTTTTTTCAATTCTACTATTGGCTAGCATTGGCCTGACCGCGCAAAGCAACTGGACGGATAAGTTCTATTTTGGTGGTGGGTTTGGACTTAGTGCTGGAAGCAACGAGACGAATATTAGCCTATCTCCCCAGGTTGGCTACAAGATTACATCAAGGTATTCCGTTGGAATTGGAATAACCTATCAATACGTCAAGATTAAGAGCATCGACGTAAGCATCAACAATTACGGATGGAGTCTGTTCAACAGATACAACATCACACAGCAGTTTTTTGCGTATGCCGAATATGAGAATTTGCAGTTCGAGGTGCCGCTTGCTCCTTCGTATGAGGAAAGTATCAGGCTTGGATATGATAGTTTCCTAATCGGAGGGGGCTACTCTGAAGCTTTGGGAGGAAGAGCCTCTTTTAGTGTGACTGTATTATATAATGTGCTATACGATCTGACTGATGATGTGCAGCCGTACAATAGTCCCTGGGTAATCCGTGCTGGAGTGGGGATAGGAATCTTCTAAAACGTTGGGTTTATTAGAAATTGGCGAAATCCTCTTCCTCTACAAAATTGAATTCTAAGTCAAGGAGCTCGCTGTAATCTTCACCAGCCTCAAACATATCTTCATCCATCGGTTCATAATACCAATTGACATTCAAGTCTGTTCCAGAAGTTTCTAGACGTTTCAGCTGCTTCAATACATCATAAAGGCACTTTGAGGAACTGGTGTTAAAGTACTCCAGTTTGATATCAACATCCAGTTTTGTGAGAGGTACTTTGTCCGACTTGAGTGCATCCATTAGCGGTGAATAAAAGAGAACACTATCTTCAGGGCTGGACCTTCCAAACAATTTGATGGATCCTTCTTCCATGTTCAGGTCTATTCCTGGTGTAGTTCTAGTGGCTTCTTTGTGGTAAATCATCAGGGCGAGCGATTATTTGTATAGTAAGTTTAGTTACTTGAAGCGGGTTTTAAAAAAAAGTTAGACGAGAGCGGGAAATGCATCGTCGGATGCTAAAAATGGCCTGATTAGGTATCTGTGGCACTTATTTTAACACAATTAATTCGTAAAAAAGTGAATCTTTATCCAATCTGGATACGATGCAGAAATTGTATGCTACTTAACTACGGGTAGATTTTTTTCAGTTTGCTCACCGATTTTGCGACCAGATTTTCAAAAATCTTGAGATCGATATCGGCAAGTTTGTTTACGTAGAGACAACCAACGCTTTTTTTGTGCTTTCCAAGCTTTCCCAGAAGATCATCTGCTCCTTCACCGTATCCGCCCATCATGTAGATAGTCAGGTTCTGTTTACGAGGAGAGAATCCTGAAAGAAACCAATCGCCCTCTCGACCCGAATCATATTTATAGTGATACTGGCCAAACCCTACAATCGAAGCTCCCCACATTTTTGGGTTTTCGCCCGTGATCTTGCCAATTAGCTTTAGCAATTCTCTGCAGTCATCCCTTTTCACTTCGGATTCAATTGAATCAACAAAGGTCTCAACACTAGCGTCAGTTGGTTTGGTCTTTAGTTCAGCCATAAATAATGAATTTTTGAAATCCTTTCCCACTTTCAACTAAATACTTGGGACTTACTACTTGCTACTATCCTAAAGTTACCCCAAATTTTTCCCCTAAACTCTTCAGATCTTCGACCACTTGTGGCAGTACAGGTATTCCTTCTTTTGACCGCTGCTCCTCCATTTCTCGCTCTGGATCACCAGGGATAAGCACTTTTTCCTCGCCATCCACGGTTTCGGAGGCTCTAAAACGTTGAATCCAATTGTCCATGTGATGCTTGAATTCATCAGCTTCACGAAAAGCATCAATTCGCATCGCACCAAAGAAATGTCCCAGCCCATCTCCAACTGGATTTGGATTGGGCTCGATGAAGGCCACAAATGGTGGTACCCAAGGGCCGTAATTTGCGCCAGATAAAACCGCTGATAAAATGTCTACGACCGCCCCAAGTGCGTATCCCTTATGAGATCCATGCTCTCGATCACCTCCGAGTGGGCGCATCGAACCTCCATTTATGAGTCCCTTTGCATCAGTCGTGATCTTACCTTCTTGATCCTGTAGCCAGCCTTCTGGAGCGTCCAAACCTTTTCTCTGCAGCACTTCTAGTTTTCCGTTTGCCGCTGTAGTGGTGGCCATGTCCAGGACAAATGGAGGCTGATCTTTTGCGGGGATAGCGATTGAGATGGGGTTGGTGCCGAGCAATCGCTCCTTGGAGAAAGTTGGAGAAACCAGTGGACTCGCATTTGTGAGGGAAATCCCGATACAATCATGTTCCAAAGCCATCATTGCGTGATACCCAGCAATACCGTAGTGGTTGGAATTTTTAACTGCAACCCAACCAGAACCAACTGCTTTTGCTTTTTCAATAGCCAAACCCATGGCGTGCGGGCCGACCACCAATCCCAACCCTAAATCCCCGTCTACTACTGCTGTAGAAGGCGTTTCGTGGGTGGTCTCTATTTTAGGGGTTGCGTTCAGTCGCCCTTTTTCATGCAATCGAACATATCCTGATAGTCGAGCGACACCGTGGGAGTCCACTCCTCTCAAATCGGCACTAATTAGTACCTGAGCAGCTTGTTCTGCCTCCGTTTCCGGGCAGCCAATTTTTTGTAGAAGTTGTGACGTGAATCGAAATAAATCTTCCTTGGAATACAGCGTTACTTTGGCCATAAGACAGTATTAAATCAATTAGGTTTTTTTAGAATTTCTCACAGCATCAATGGTATTGAAAAGCACACCCTCTTTCAGCGCGTATGCAGAGACTCTGAGATTCGTAATGTTTAATGTTTTTATGAGGTATTGGATAAGAGCGGCAGCAACTACGATCATGTCAACACGCAGTTCGATCATACCAGGCATGGCTAATCTCTCAGTTCTTGTCTTGGTCATTAATTGCTGGTGGATTTTGTGAAATGCCTCTAATGATAACGGTAGTTCTGTTTGATTCTCCGCTGTTACGCAGTTTTCTAACTCGCAATAAATGTCGCTTAGCGTATCAAATGTTCCAGAGCACCCCACCAACGTTCGTGGTTTATGGATTTTGCATTGTTCCATCAGCTCAGCTAACTCAGATTCGAAGTATCCTTCCAAATCATTTAACTCAGAAGTTGCAATGGGGTCAGAATGATGAAATTTTTCAACCAATCGTTGTCCTCCAACCTCGAAGCTCTTGAGCCAAAAAGTTTCGCTTTTATCCGCAATAATGAATTCAATGCTTCCACCACCAATATCCATGATCAGGTGTTTTTCACTCCCCAGATCAAGAGCCTTGCGAGTTCCTTCTAGAATTAACTGTGCTTCTCTTTCACCAGAAATGATCTGAGTGTTGATTCCCGTTTTTCGTTCAATTTCCCTTGTTAGGTCAAGGCCATTTACCGCATTACGGATGGCACTTGTCGCCGTTGCAAAAATGGTTGAGATTTCCGATTGCTCTATTTTCTTTTTGAATTCAGAGATCGTATCAACAGCACGTATCCAGGCTTCTTCAGTTATCTTGTCTTGATTTATCCCTTTCTCTCCAATTTTCACAGCAACACGCTCTCGGTGAAAAATATGTTGTGAGTCACCCGTCACTTCTGCAAGCATTAAGTGAAAGGTATTGGTACCCATGTCTATGACAGCGATCTTCATTAGCGCCCGCAATATAATGGTGATTGTTCCTATTTTTGATTTACGTGAATTGAAAGATTTATAAAATATTAAGTAGATACCTAAATCGAATTAATTCATCTGACGAATCAATCCACAAGTCGTACTTATCTTTGGCACTTTCCAATAATTATGAGTTCAGAAAAACCAAAAACAGCTACGAATATTCAGACGATCGCAGAGAAGGTCGAGCGGCTAAAAGCAATGAACGAAGAAGCCCTAATGGGTGGTGGTAAGGATCGGATTGCAAAGCAGCACGAAAAAGGGAAGCTGACAGCAAGGGAACGAATTGACCTGCTTCTTGATCCAGGGTCTTTTCAAGAGATAGGAAAATTTGTGACTCATCGTGCCACAGACTTCGGGATGGATAAGCAAAAATTTTTGGGTGATGGAGTGGTTACGGGATATGGAACAATGGATGGTAGACTCGTCTACGTATTCAGTCAGGACTTTACCGTTTTTGGTGGTTCGTTGTCCGAAACATTTGCAGAGAAGATTGTGAAGGTGATGGATCTTGCGATGAAAAATGGAGCCCCTGTCATTGGATTGAATGATTCAGGTGGTGCTCGTATTCAGGAGGGTGTTGTCTCACTTGGTGGATACGCTGACATTTTTTATAAAAATACATTGGCTTCTGGCGTTGTTCCTCAAATTTCTGCTATTCTGGGACCTTGTGCCGGTGGAGCAGTTTATTCCCCTGCAATTACAGATTTCATTTTCATGGTGGAAAATTCCAGTTACATGTTTGTGACAGGTCCAAATGTTGTAAAGACTGTTACCCAAGAAGATGTGACCAGTGAGGAATTGGGAGGAGCGCAGACGCATGCTTCAAAAAGTGGCGTGACTCATTTTGCCTGTTTGAACGAAGCTGAATGCATCCTTCAGATCAAACAACTACTTAGTTACATCCCTTCAAATTGTGAAGAAGAGCCACCAAGACTTGATTTTGAACTAGGGGACGAAACGCGAATCCAACTAGATACAGTCCTGCCGGACAATCCGAACCAACCATATGATATGCACGAGGTGATCGATGGAATCATTGATGTGAATAGCTTCCTTGAAGTGCACAAAGATTTTGCAGGAAACATCCTTTGTGGTTTTGGCCGACTGGCTGGGAGAAGCATCGGAATTGTTGCCAATCAACCGATGGTGATGGCTGGTGTTCTGGATATTCAGTCAAGCACAAAAGCTGGACGTTTCGTTCGGTTCTGTGATAGTTTCAATGTGCCATTGTTGGTGCTCGTCGATGTCCCTGGATTTTTACCTGGTACGGATCAGGAGTGGAATGCTATCATTACGAACGGAGCGAAACTTCTTTATGCCTTCAGCGAAGCAACGGTACCTAGAATTTCCGTAATCACCAGAAAAGCCTATGGTGGAGCATACGACGTGATGAACTCCAAACACATTGGAGCAGATATGAATTATGCATGGCCTACCGCGGAAATAGCGGTGATGGGGGCGCAAGGAGCTTCGGAAATTATTTTCAAAAAGGAAATTTCAGGTGCCGATGATCCTAACCAGAAGCATCAGGAAAAGATTAACGAATACACAGAGAAGTTCGCCAATCCATACATCGCAGCATCTCGTGGATTTATCGATGAGGTAATTATGCCAAAGAATACCAGGATCAAGCTAATTCATGCTTTTTCGATGTTGGAAAATAAGGTCGATAGTTTGCCTAGAAAGAAGCATGGGAATATACCGTTGTAGATGCTAGCTACAAGTTTTAGCTGCAAGCTTCAAGTTCTTGGGATTCTTCACGACCACTAGTTAACGTTCACTCTTAGCTTCCAAGGGAGTTTAAGAAATGAGAAATTTTAAGGAACTATTAATTTGGCAGAAAGGGATGGAAATATGGACAAGATGCTATGAGCTGTCAAAGTCCTTGCCTAAAGATGAGAGGTTTGGCTTAGTGAGTCAGATAAACCGAGCATCATCATCCATACCTGCAAATATTGCTGAGGGTAGTAGTAGGAAAAGTCAAAAGGATACAGCGCGATTTATTCAAATCGCGCTAGGCTCTGCTTTTGAATTGGAGACTTTTCTTATAGGGATTAATCGATTGCAATTGCTACCGGAAGAGAAGACTCAAGGTATGCTTGATCTAATTATTGAAGAACAAAAGATGCTTTCAGGATTTTTAAAGAGCCTTGAAGCTTAAGACTTGGAACTTGCGCCAAACTGCTTGTAGCTTGCAACTTGAATCTTAAAAGCTTATGGATAAAGTCGCTATTGTAACTGCTGCGAGCAAGGGTATGGGTGCTGCCATAGCTCAAAAATTGGCAAGTGAAGGATACAAGTTATCTCTGATGTCTCGGAGCGAGGGAATAGTCACCCTGTCCAGCGCTTTGGAAGCATTTTCGATGCAGGGATCGACTGATAATCCTGAAGATCTCCGAGCATTAGTAGAAACAACGCTAATCAAGTATGGGCGAATTGATGCGGTCGTTTGCAACACAGGACATCCTCCAAAAGGGAAGTTGCTGGAGCTGACTGACGAGGAATGGATTAGCGGCTTTAACCTGGCATTGATGAACGTGATTCGGATGGCGCGCTTGGTGGTTCCAAAAATGAAAGAGGGTGGCTCGATCGTTAATATTTCCACATTTGGAGCAAAAGAGCCTTCCCTAAATTTCCCCATTTCTTCCGTTGCTCGAACGGCACTGAGCAGTTTCACAAAACTCTTTGCAAACGAGTATGGTTCTGCGAACATCCGGATGAACAACGTTTTGCCTGGCTTCATCAGTAGCTATCCGGCAGCACAAGAAACCATTGACTCCATTCCAATGCTGCGACAAGGTACTCCTGAGGAGGTAGCAGAACTTGTTTCCTTCTTGGTTTCAGAAAAGTCGTCTTATATAACAGGTCAGGACTTTTTAATTGATGGAGGGCTGGTAAAGTCGATCTAGTAGGATTTTAGGATTGTTGGATTTACGATTGATTCGATTTAGGTCTTTTGAAAATTTAAAGCGAAATACTCTTTCAATCGAGATAATCTAAAAATCAGGAAAATCTAAAATGGAAAAAATCCTTCAATCAAGAAATCCTTCAATCGAAATAATCTAAAATTGCACAATGGATAAGAAGAGTAAAGATTTTCTTTTTAAGTATTTGAACAATGCCGCCCCGACTGGTTTCGAGGTAGAAGGCCAAAAGATCTGGTTAGACTACATCAAGCCATACGTTGATGGGTATGAAGTTGACACCTATGGGAGCGTTTATGGTGTGATAAATCCAAAGGCGAAGTACAAAGTGGTGATTGAGGCCCACGCAGATGAGATCAGTTGGTTTGTGAATTACATCACTGACAAAGGATACATCTACGTGGTTCGGAATGGAGGCTCAGATCACCAGATAGCCCCATCTATGCGAGTGAATCTGCATACGAAGAAGGGCTCGGTAAAGGGAATATTTGGTTGGCCAGCAATCCATGTGAGAAAAGAAAAGGAGGACACTCCGACCATGAAAAACATTTGCATTGATGTAGGAGCTTCAACGAAAGAAGAAGTTGAGAAGATGGGCATCCATGTGGGCACGGTTGCAACTTTTGAAGATGAGTTAATAGAACTAAACAAGAAATACATTGTTGGTCGTGCGCTAGATAATCGTGCTGGTGGGTTTATGATTGCCGAGGTGGCACGACGCCTCAAAGAGAACAAGATCAAACTTCCATTTGGACTGTACGTGGTTAATGCTGTGCAGGAGGAAATTGGATTAAGAGGTGCGGAGATGATGGCGCATCGAATCAAACCTGATTTGGCAATAGTCACGGATGTAACTCATGATACACAATCTCCGATGTACAATAAAATAGCTAGTGGAGATGTTACGGCTGGGAGTGGCGCAGCAGTCACGTACGGACCTGCAGTGCAGAACAACGTGCGTGATATGATTTTGAAAGTGGCAGACAAGAAGAAGATCGATTACCAACGAATCGCCGCGTCAAGAACAACTGGCACGGACACAGATGCATTTGCATATTCTGACAAGGGCGTAGCTTCTGCATTGATTTCACTTCCGCTCAAGTACATGCACACTACTGTGGAGATGGTACACAAAGACGATATCGAGAGTGTGATCAAATTGATCTACGAAACAGTAATCCAAGTGAAAAACAACCAGGATTTCAGATATTTAAAATAAAAATGAGCGACCTCCTGACAGTCACCGATCAGATAAATCGGGAGGTCACTTTTCCATTTCCCCCAAAGCGGATCATTTCTCTGGTTCCTTCTCAAACTGAATTTTTGCTGGACATTGGTGCTCCTGTTGTAGGGCGAACCAAATTCTGTGTTCATCCTGCTGCGGAAGTAAAGAACCTTGAGGTGATTGGGGGAACCAAGAAATTCAGGTTTGATAAAATCAAAGAGTTAACGCCTGATTTGATCATCGGCAATAAAGAAGAAAACTATCAGGAAGGTATTGAAGAACTAATCCAGGAGTTTCCCGTGTGGATGAGTGATGTTTTCACATTGGATGACGCTTTCGAGATGATGAGTAGCTTGGGAAAGATCTGTGATCTCGAAACTGAATCAGACAGCATTGTTCATGAATGCCAAGTAGCATTGAATGCAGTGAAAGGTACGTGTTCAGGTAAAGTCATTTACATGATATGGAAAGATCCCTGGATGGCTGCAGGAAAGAATACGTTCCTTGACCACCTGCTTACTTTTCTTGGCTATCAAAATCTAGTGACCTCTGATCGGTACCCCGAATTGATCACCGAGGAAGTCACCGCATTGAATCCAGACAATATACTGTTTAGCTCTGAACCTTTCCCTTTTAAGCATTCGCATTTGGAAGTGGCCAAAAGCCAATGGCCCAAGGCCAACAGCCAGTTGGTCGACGGTGAGCTTTACAGTTGGTACGGTAGTCGATTGAGAAATTGGAAGTAACTTTTGTCCTTTCAAATTCTTTCAAAGATGAATACCCGAAGAACTTTTATAAAGAATAGCTTAGCCCTCACGGCAGGTCTTGGTTTGACTGGAGTTTCCTGTGCTGAAGAAGGGAAAACAGTTCGAGAGCGATCTAAAAACCCAAAAGTTGTTAGTACATGGGAGCACGGAATGCCTGCCAACGAAGGGGCGTGGAAAGTTTTAGCTGATGGCGGCTCTGCTCTGGATGCGACGGAGAAAGGGGTGATGGTTGTTGAAGCAGACCCTATGTCTACTTCTGTTGGACTTGGTGGCTTGCCAGATCGCGATGGAAATGTGACGTTGGATGCCTGCATTATGGATCATCAGGACAATGCAGGATCGGTTAGCTTTTTGCAGCATATCAAACACCCGATTTCCGTGGCTCGGAAAGTGATGGAAGAAACGCCACACGTCATGTTGGTCGGAGATGGCGCTTTGAAATTTGCGCTTGATCAGGGTTTTGAAAAAGAAATACTTCTTACGGAAGCGTCCAGAAAGGAGTGGGAGAAATGGAAAGGAGAGTCCAACTACATGCCTGAAATAAATGCTGAAAATCACGATACGATCGGGATGATTTGCCAGGATCAAAACGGAAATCTTTCTGGTTCCTGTACCACTTCTGGTGCTGCGTACAAAATGTATGGACGTGTTGGAGATTCACCGATCATCGGAGCAGGATTATTTGTTGACAACGATCATGGAGCAGCTGTGGCCACTGGAATGGGAGAGTTGATGCTAAAAACGCTTGGGTCATTTTTGGTGGTGGAACTAATTCGTCAAGGTGCTACGGCACAGGAAGCCTGCGAGGCTGCCATTCAGCGGATTGTAGATAAGTTGGACTACAAGTCCTTTCAGGTTGGATATTTAGCCATGGACAAAGCAGGAAACACGGGAGCTTATGCGATCCACCCAGGTTTCAATTATGCCGAAATGGTAAATGGTAGCAATCGATTGATAGATGCCGAGTCATTCTTAACGTAAAGCTTTCTGTTTCAAAACTTGAAGCTTGTAACTTAAAATTCCAAGCTCTTAATTATGGTACAGTACACATCGACAACTCAACATGTGTTCATCTCCAACTTTTGAGTGGTAGATCGTTGCGTCGCCTTTTTTCAGTGTGATGATTCCAGCCGTGTTGCTGTCTTTCAGCTCATTGTCCCACCAATTGCCACTAACTCCGAGGCCTTTGTATAGATGACCTGGCTCCGCAAATCCCCCGTACATCATGTGCATGTCACTCTCTTTTCCCTCGATTAGAAATTTTCCAGAATGGTGCCATCCACCAAAGAAGTCGAAAAGGTATCTCCATTCGTGGATGGTTGGTACGTGCCACCCGTCTGGGCATGCCTCGTTGGCCTGTTTGTAGTTGTACAGGCGACCATATTTCTGGGCATATTCTTCCGTTTTATTGTACGTATAGGAGCCATCCACCTTGAATTGCACATTTTCTGCAAACCAAGTTCGCTTTATTTCACCATTGTGGTGCTTCTTGATGAAAGTAATGGTCTTGTAAATTTTTCCATCTCGTGGATCTGTGAAAGTTCCAACTTCATGTGAGAATCTTTTGCTGTGATGTTGCGCACTCGCGGCGATGACGAGGGTTAAAAAGGTAAAGGCTAGGCGGATTTTATTTTTCATGGCGGGTAAATTCAAGGCGTTGATTAAGCAAATAAGTTAAGTAATTTCTTTCTTTTCTTGTCGCCGGAAAAGCGATATGACCATATTTCGATAGAATGGAGATTGGAGAGAATATAGGTTGGTAAGCAGGCCACGAGCAGCGTTGTTACTCTTGAATTAATACCTAAAAAATCGAACACACCCTTCGTGATCAATCACGCTATTGGTAGTTTTTAGGTAATCGATCATAGTCTCGGCTGAGGTAAGTTCCCTTAGCTCAGCATCGTCAAAGGAGAAGTAGGTGTCGTACACCGTTGGGATAAAGTCGTTGATGCCGATGGTTACTTTTTCGGAAAAAACGACAGTTTTTCATGCTCATCTCAGGTTTGATTTGCAGGGGCAGAAAAAAACGGTGTTATATGTAATATACGAAAAAGACGATTTGGAAGGAAGGCATTTAGGTCTTGATATTCCTGATTTTTTTAAAGCTAATTTTCCTAATACCGAAGGGTGTGTCCCACTGCTCTTGCTCAACGAATCCTAGCTGCTTGTACAATTTTGTTGCTGGTTCATTTTCTAATCCTGTTTCTACCGTGAAGGATTCGGAATCAAACGTGCTAAACACGAACTGCATAAGCTCTCTGCCTAGACCTTGTCGGAAATGGTCGGGGTGAACGACCAAACTGTGAATGTCGGTATTGGTTTCATCTGATTTGAGCTCAACAATAGCTACAGTTTCACTTCCCTTGAATAGTCCGTAGAATTCTGTGTTGCTGTTTAAGAATTCGTCTAATTGCCTACTTAATGGTGGGAAATCCGTCGCATTGAGCAAGTCAGCTTCCACCTGATATGAAGCTTGAAAGAAAGTGCGAATCTGTTGAGATGTTTCTTCGCTCGTGTTATTGAGTTTTTTAATCAAAAGCTATTGCAACGTGTTTGTACGATTCAAACTTAAGTCCTTTTGCGAAAACCTAGCTTCCCGAAGGTTTAAGAAAAAGAAGATACTGCTTCTTCCCGCCTCGTTGGTGTTGTCACATGGATAAATAGCATGTAATAGTTGTACCATTTATTGTACAGTTATTCTGTATATTTGTTTTATGGAAATTGCCACATATTCTAATTTCAGGAAGAACCTTAAAACCTTTATGGATAAAGTTTTTGAATCAAAGGATCCCTTGTTTGTTACTAGATCCAACGGGGAAGATGTTGTTGTTCTTTCAAAAGAAGATTACGAGGGAATGCAGGAAACTTTACACTTGTTAAGTAGTCCCAAGAATGCTCAAAGATTAAAAGAAAGTCTTGAGGAATATAATAGGGGTGGGGGTAAGGCTAGAGAGCTAATTGGTTAAATGGAAATCGTATTTTTAACAAACGCTTGGGATGATTACCTCTACTGGCAGAAATATGATAAAAAAATGATAAAGAGAATCAATGAACTGATAAAACAATGTCAACGAACACCATTTGAGGGTATTGGAAAACCTGAAGCATTGAAGAATGATTTGTCAGGATGGTGGTCCAGAAGAATTACTCAAGAACATCGGTTGGTGTATAGAGCAGAAAAGGATAAGTTGTTCATTGCTCAGTGCAGAAAACATTACTGATTAAAGTCTTTCAAAAGGATATATACATGAAAATCCTGTGCTGGATTAAATCGTAGATGAACCCGAAGATTCCCTCTACAGTTCAATAGAAATTATATTGGTATTTCTGGCTTGTTGGAAGTACAGGTTTATCGCAAACACTCGTTTCAAAAGAGCACTAGGATGGGAAAATGAAAAATTCTAGATGTTCAGTAAATATACATTATGTTGTATATACAACATAATGTATATTTACTCGTATAAGCATTCACAACAAATTAATAATGAAAAAATCGGTAAGTGAAGAATTGGATTTTATACCCGCAACCTGTGGGAGTACAAGTTAGAAAGCTAAGCAGGATCGTGTCTAAGAAATACAATGTTGTTTTTAGTCCATTCGGAATCAATATAAGCTAGGCCAACATTCTATTTGCAACCAGCACAAAGCACAGCATCCTCCAAACAGAAATTGCAAACGCGCTGGCTCTGGAGCGTTCAACAATTCATAGGGACATTAAAAGACTAATAGACAGAAACTTGTTGACGTTCGAAAAAAATGTGGGTATCAAGAGCCCCTCCGTTTATCTAACAAAAGAAGGTAAGTCCTTTGTAAAAGGCCTGTTGCCAATCTGGAAAAAAACGCAAAGAGAATTTGAAAAACTGTGGGGAAATGAAATGATGGGAAATATTCCTGCTATGAGTGCCCAGCTTAATAAGAAGTAAATAATTTTTGAACCTAAAGTTGTATATACAATACTAAATAATGAAAAACGATAACAAAAAAAGAACTAGAGCTGAAGAATTTTTCTTCGCTGTGACTGAGCGATACAAGCTTATCCTCACACTCAGTATCCTGTTGATCGTGGTTGCGGTCACTTTTTTACCCTCCATGACAAAGGACACCTCAACGGAAGCATTCATTCCAAAAAATGACCCCGTACTACTCTATCGAGACAATGTCCGTGAAACATTTGGCCTGAAAGATCCCATGGTGATTGCCGTGTATAATGAGCAAGGTATTTACAATATCAAAACACTGGGATTGATCCACCAATTGGGGGAACAACTAAAGTCAGTTAAAGGTATTGACCCAGATCAGATTACCAGTCTTGCCACCGAAAACAACATCACAGGAACATTTGATGGAATGATGGTAGACCCATTTTATGAAATCGAAACACTAGATGATTCTGTTGCACAAAGCGTCCGAGCTGCAATTGCTGATTTTGATTTGTATCAAGGTAGTCTGGTTTCGGATGACGGTACCATGGCATTGATTGTCGCAGAAATTCTGGACAGTCATGATGCGAAAGGGCATGAAGTCTATAAGGCCGTGGTGGAGCTGGCAGAAGAAACCAGCACAAGTGAGGAATTACTTTATGTAGCTGGAGAAGGTGCTGTAAGTGGCTACATGGCAAGTTATATTGACGCAGATGCGCAGCGATTGAACCCAATCGCTGGACTGGTCATTACGCTGGTGCTTTTTGTGGCTTTCAGAACCCTTCGTGGTGTTATTATTCCAAATATCATGGTGTTGGCAACAGTGGGAGCAGCCTTGGGCGCAATGGCTGGATTTGGAGTTCCATTTTTTGTAATTACCAATGCCCTTCCAGTCATTTTAATTGCCATTGGAGTGGCAGATGGCATTCACATTATGGGCCAGTATTACGAAGAAGTAGCGCACAATCCCAAGCTATCACAGCAAAATTTGATTGTTCTCACGATGACCAAGATGTGGAGACCAGTTACGATAACTTCTCTCACAACGATGGCTGGCTTTTTAGCTATAAGCTACACTTCTTACATGCCGCCGATGACCTATTTCGGAATATTTGCGGCATTTGGGGTAGCCGTCGCATTGATCTATGCTCTGTTTTTTATTCCCTCAGCACTGATGTTACTTAAACCACAAATAAGCAAGCCGATGAAAGACGCGGTGAAATCAGATGGGTTTGGTAGGGTCACCAATAGGCTGGGCAAATTGGTAGTTTCCTCGCCCAAGCGAATCATTGGAATTGGACTATTGATAGTGGTAGCGGCATTCTATGGAGCTACGAAAATAAATGTCAATGAATCCCGAATAAGCAATTTCAAGAGTACAGAGATCATTGCCGTTGCTGATGATGTGATCAATGCAAAAACGGATGGCACTACTTATCTGGATATCAAAATAGAAACAGAGGATATCGAGGGGCTTTTCCAGCCAGAAGCATTACGAAAAATTGAAGCGCTACAGGAGCATATGGAAGGTCATCCATTGGTGAATGGGAGTACGTCTATAGTTGATTTTATTAAGAAGATGAATAAGTCTTTGAATGAAAACAGAGAGGAGTATTATGCAATTCCAGATGATGAAGTACTCATTGCTCAATATTTTTTGATCTACTCTACTGGTGGTGATCCTACGGATTTTGACAACTATGTAGATTTTGATTACCGGCTTGCCAATGTGCGGATCAGGATGAATAAATCTGAATACGTAGATGAAAGAGTAGTTCTGGAAGTTGCTCAGAAATATATTGAGAGCAATTTCAACAGTGAGAATATCACTGCCAACCTGAGCGGCAAAGTGGCACTGGATTACCAGTGGATTAATCAATTGGCGAACAATCACCTGAAAGGTGTACTCCTTGCTCTTTTGGCCGTGCTGATTGTTGCTGCTTTAAGTTTTAGATCTGCAGGCGCTGGTTTATACACCATTGTGCCCGTCATTTTTGCCGTGTCTATCATTTATGGGGTCATGGGGTTTGCAGGGATTTGGCTGTCGGTTGGCACCAGCATGTTTGCAGCCATTGCGATCGGTGTGGGAGTGGATTTTGCGGTTCATACCGTTGATCGAATGATCTACTTTATCAAGGAGGAAAAACTAAATATTGACAACGCCTTCGAAGCTTTTTTTAGAACAACGGGACGTGCTTTGTTATTCAACCTACTTTCTCTTTCACTTGGTTTTGGGGTGTTGATTACTAGCAGTGTGCCGCCACTCATAAGGTTTGGTGCCTTGGTTGCGGTCTCGGTTACCGCTGCGTTCCTCGCCAGTATCACTGTTTTGCCAGCCATTATTTATCTACTAAAACCAAAATTCTTACAAGTGAGGAAAGAAGAAATACAGGTTTCGAGCGTCGGGAGGGAAGAGGAAGAATTGATACTTGAGGAGGCGTAACAACCGAAGAAAACATAACAAAAATCTAAATCTTAAGAAAATGAAAAATTTCAAAGAACAAATCAGAAAAATGATTGTAGTCGCGATAGGCATACTGGTTGCTATCCTTCCATTTATGGGAACTGCGCAATCACTTCCATCAGGGATGGAGGTAGCCATCAAAACGGATGAGCGAAACGATGGTGCAAATGTTTCACGAAAGTTGACCATGGAGCTTATTGACAAAAGAGGCAAGTCCAGAACTCGAGAGACCAAAGCCTTCAGAAAGTACTTTGGAAAAGAAAGGCGTACTGCCATCTTCTACGAAATTCCGAGTAATGTAAAAGGCACAGCTTTTTTAGTGTACGACTATCCAGATGCAAACGAGGACGATGACCAATGGCTTTATCTCCCTGCTTTGAGGAAGACCCGAAGAATATCAGCCTCCAATCGAGGGGATTACTTCTTAGGTACCGATTTTACTTATGAGGACATCAAACTCGAAAGTAAATTGAGTGTTGAGGACTATGCCTATACAACGATTGGCAAGGAAGTGATCGATGGACATGAAACGTACGTACTTGAAGGAGTGCCCATAAATGCTGAAACTGCAAATGAACTAGGCTATAGCAAGACCAAGGCCTGGGTTGATGCCAAAAACTGGATGATACGAAAGGGAGAGTTCTGGGATGTGGCAGGGAATCATCTGAAAACCACCTACATCAAGGACATCCAGCAGGTTCAAAATATTTGGACTGCGCTATCGGTTCAGATTGAAAATCACAAGACTGGACACAAAACCAACTTCACTTTTTCTGAAGTTGACTACACCACTGTGATCGATGACGATTTTTTCACACAACAAACGCTGGTGAGGGGGCTGTAAAACAGGAAAATGAAAAACATAGCACTAGCACTTCTCGGGTTGGTGGTTTTTGCCACCAATGCCCAAGACAAACCAAAACCAGAATTTAACATGGTTGGTATAACTCAGACCTCCTATCTCTGGAATGATCATTCAATCCAAAAGTGGGAGTGGATCTTGAAGCCGGAGATGGAATATGATTTCTCCAAGAAGATCCGACTCTACGTGAAAGGCAGGTTTTACACAGATCTTACTGATAATTTGGAGCCAAGAAAGCCTAAAACAGATGAGGTATCAAGATCGACAGAACGTCATTTGATTGGGAGTAGATCTGAATGGGAGTTTAGGGAATTGTACCTGGATTTGGATTTGGATGATCTTGGTTTTGTTCGAGTGGGGAAACAGCAAATAGTCTGGGGAGAAACGGATGGGTTGAAATTGTTAGATGTGGTTAATCCGCAAAATTTCCGTGAGTTTATCCTTGCTGATTTTGACGAATCAAGAATTCCGCTTTGGTCCGTCAAACATGATTTCTCCGTAAATGAGCTAAACGTTCAATGGGTTTGGATTCCTGATCATTCGTATCACGATCTGCCAGAATTTAACTATCCGTTTTTCCCAAAATCAAGTCTACCACCAGTTGGAAATGCTAGAGCAAGGTTTGATGCAGTTGATAAACCAACTAGTTTTTTCAAAGACTCTGAATGGGGTGTGAAGCTTAACCAATTTGAGAATGGCTGGGATGTCAGCCTGAATTACCTGTACACGTTCGATGATTTTGCGCTTTTCAATATTCAGTCAGTGTCAGATCCGAACTATGATATCGCGGTTACGCCATATTATTCAAGGTATCATTTGATAGGTGGAAGTTTCAATAAGGCTATCAACGCTATTTCTTTACGTGGTGAGTTGGCTGTAAATATCAACAAGGAGTTTGGGACTCTTGACTCCGCTGATTTTCCAACGAATGTGACGAAGAACCAAGTTTCCTCAGCAATAGGTATTGATTGGTTACCTGGGGAAAATATGTTCAGTGCTCAAATTTTTGTTGATAAGATTTTTAACGTTGAAACACTTTTCGGTAGAAATCCATTCGACTCTTTCTTGACATTTCTATACAGAAGAGATTTGTTTAATGATAGCATGACAATTGAGTTTCAGGAGATTCACAACATGAATAGGGGAGAGGGACTCGTGCGATTTTCAGCTAACTACTTCTTACTTTCCAACCTGGAAGTAATGGGTGGAACAGATGTTTTCTATGGAGAAAATAATGAGTTATTTGGACAGTTTACAAAGCAAAACAGAGCTTCCATTGGTTTGAAGTGGGGGATATGATTTACGACTTAACCTATTGCATCTGAAATTGTCATATTTGTTTCGTGTACTTGGCAATGGTTCCATTTATTCTTCAATACTTCTTGGATTGGTTCTAAAAACATAGGCAAAACTTATTGCAAAAACAGAATACACAATAGTTAGTGATATTATAATTTCGATATGTACCTGGATACTAAATACAATTTTCAGAAGAGTTAGGGCACTAACCATAAAATGCATAAAATTTCCAACTGTAATTGGCCTGTTGTAAATTCCGCCAATTAAAGAGCCTTTTGCCATCCAATTGAGCATTCCAAAACCCAAGTAAAATGAACCTAGTATTTGCAATAAGAGTGTAGTAATAACATCTGTTTCAATTTTTAGATATTCTAAAATTTCTATGGGCAAAAATGTGAGAACGATTCCGAGAATTCCCAAAAACAAAGAACTAGACGTCATTAATATTTTTGTGTTCATATTTTGATTTTAATAATTGCGAACTAGAGCGTAATGCGCACGTTATTTATCTTGCAAATAAATGAAAATTCTCAGAACTTCCGTTGGTTTGAAGTGGGGGATATGATTTGGATGTGAAGTCTCATGAAACCTTTAGGCTAGAGTCATTCAATTCATTTGACTCTTCACTCAAAACCATCCTGCGATAGCATAAGTTCTGCGATTGGGAAAAGTATTTCCTGCCTGAAATCTTCATTGTAGTCACAATTTGCCAAAACCACCAAACCAATCTTAGCTTCTGGTATCATCATCAGAAAGCTTCGGAAACCCTTATCTCCACCAAAGTGTCCGATGGCTTTCTTTGCCTTAATATTATATAGTTGAAAGCCAAGGCCAATACGAGAGTCCTCACCGAAAGAGGGTTGAAGCATTGTTTGATAAGAATCTTTGGAGTCATCATTTTCTAGTGTCTGGAGAAATGAAATCATCCATTTACTCAAATCAATTGCGGAGGAATTTAATGTGCTACTTGGTGCATGCTCTCTTGTATAAGGATAGGTTTCTCTGACAGATGGTTTCCAAGTTGTTCGGCTTTTGGTATGTGGAGAAGACCGTAATGAATCAGGTATTCTAAAATATCTAAAATCACTGCTAGTCATTCCGGACATGTCCAAAATGTTCTTCTCCATGTAATCATCAAAAGAGGAGCCAGACACCTTTTCAATCACGAGCCCGAGAACGTCATAGGCCAAGTTGCTATACTCGTACTCGGATGATGGAGCAGATTGAAGTTTAAGGTTAAGACCCAAAACATATTCCTTTAGGCTGTTGTCAGAGCGGTTGTTATTGTCCCAATTGTAGTTATTGATATCGGGTAAACCTGATGTGTGATTCAATAGATTATATACGCTGATTTCTTCTACTCTTTTATCTGCGTAATTCAATCCCGGCACTAAACTGACTAATTTATCGTCAAGTGTTAACACCTTCCCTTCAATGAGTTTCATAATTGCGATGGCTGTAAATAACTTACTAATTGATGCAGTATGAAAAATAGTATTCTCTGTTACTAAATCCTTAGTCTCGATATTTCTAACCCCATATCCTCGAGTATGTATGATTGAGTCATTTTTAACTATCCCAAGAGATAATCCTGGAATATTGTATTGATTCATTTTGCTAATTACAATGGAATCCGCTTTTTCGGTAAAGCCAACTGCAGGTATGGTACGCTCCAAATCTTGTACGAAAGGTTGGGAAGTACAAGATTGAAAATTACTTAGAAGGACAATTGTTGCTATCCAAAATATTTTACTTCATGGGTATCCGACTTCATCTCACATGTTCCGAAACCTGATGAATGACCTGTCAGATGACTACCGATTGCTCGCTCCCGACTATCCGGGATTTGGAAGAAGCGAGCAACCTCCAATGGCTGAATTTGAATACAGCTTTGACAACATGGCCAAAATAGTGGAAGGTTTTCTCGAGAAACTTGAAGTGGAAACGTTCAGCATCTACCTGATGGACTATGGTGCTCCGATCGGCTATCGAATTGCGGCCAAGTATCCCGAAAGAGTGGAATCTCTGATTGTCCAGAATGGAAATGCATACGATGAAGGCCTGCGTGACTTTTGGGTTCCGATCAAGAAATACTGGGATGAGTATACGCTAGAAAATGGAAAGCCTTTGGAAGGATTTCATTCTCCGGCTGGATTGAAATGGCAATACACGCATGGTGTTGAAGACACACTTAAAATCAGCCCGGATAATTGGAATTTGGATTTGCAGCATTTGACTCGTCCGGAAAACAATGAAATCCAGTTGGCGATGTTCTACAGCTACCGCACAAATGTTCCGCTTTATCCTGAGTGGCAAGAATACTTCAGAACCTATCAGCCACCCACCTTGATAGTGTGGGGAAAGAACGATTACATCTTTCCAGCAGAGGGTGCCCATCCCTACAAGAGAGACCTTAAAAATGTTGACTTCCACCTGTTAAACACTGGGCATTTTGCTCTGGAAGAAAAAGGTGATGAAATCGCTACGTACATCGACAATTTCCTGAAAAGAAACAAGATTCAATAAGAACTAAAATCTTTAACAACTAGAAACATGAAAACAATAGCTAAAAAAGTAGCTCTTGCCATAGTGACAGGGGTATTTGTATCAACAAATCTCTTCGCACAATTACCAGATCCAGGTTTTGTAATTGATGGAACAACAGCAATCGTTATCACAGATCCACAAAATGATTTTCTAAGTCCTGATGGAGTAACATGGGGAGTAGTAGGAGAGAGTGTGACCAAAAATGGCACGGTTGATAACCTTGAAACCTTGTTTAAGCTTGGGAAAGAATTCGGAATACCAGTTTTTGTTTCTCCGCATTACTATTACAAGCACGATCACACCTGGAAATTTGAGGGAGCATTAGAAGTGTTGATGCACAACATCAACATGTTTGAAAGAGGAGACCAGCTGAACAAAGAAGGATTCGAAGGATCAGGAGCAGATTTCCTTGACCAATACAAACAGTATATCGAGCAAGATTATGTAACCGTTTCTGGGCCGCATAAAGTATACGGACCAGAACAAAATGACCTGAGTCTTCAGCTGAGAAAGCAGAAAATTGACAAGGTGATTCTCGCAGGAATGTCAGGCAACCTCTGTGTGGAATCACACCTGAGAGAATTGCTGGAAGACGGCTTTGAAGTTGCGGTCGTCAGTGACGCAACAGCCTCCGCCATCTTACCTGGCTTGGATGGCAATGCAGCCGCACAAACAAACTTCAGGTTTGTGTCAAGCCATGTATACAAAACGGCAGAAATGAGACAAGCATTCACCGATGCTAATTTGAAATAAATGGGACTCTTCTATCCCGAGGGAATCCTCGGGGTAGTTTTTTCAAAACTTTAAAATGAAACAACAATTAAAACCTCCGTTCACGCTCGAAACTGCGAAAGCAAAGGTTCAAGCGGCGGAAGATGCCTGGAATAGCAAGGATCCAGAAAGGGTTTCACTTGCTTACACCCCTGAATCCAAATGGAGAAATCGGGATAAGTTTTTTACTGGGAGAAAAGCCATCAGGGAATTCCTTTCTGGTAAATGGGAAAAAGAACTTGACTATCAATTAATGAAAGAACTGTGGGTATATACTGACAATCACATCTCTGTTCGATTCGAGTACGAGTGGCGAGATGCCGACACTGGCCAATGGGTCAGAACACATGGAAATGAACATTGGGAATTTGATGAAGACGGTCTCATGCAGGTCAGAGATATGAGCGCCAATGAGGTGCCGATTCTTGAAAGTCAACGGAAATACAAAAACTAAAATTACTGACATCCAACTAATTTTTCTTCTTCTAAAAAATGTTGGTTTAAACGGAATAAGAAAAGATTTTTCCGTGATTTCAAAAACACCCCCTTCCCCTGAAGGGGAGAACGGAAGTCCCCTTAAGGGATTTAGGGGTGGATTCCTCAATTGTTTTCATAAAAACAAAATCTTTTCTCGGATACTACTAAACTAAATCACAAAGAATGGATAACCCAAAAAATAGTCTATCGAAAAGCATTTGGAACCAAACCTGTCCCAGGTGTCACCAAGGCGAAATGTTTGTGAGTTCAGCTTTCAGTGTGAAAGAATTCGATAAAATGCATGACAGGTGTGCGTCATGCAAACAGCCATTTGAGCCTGAGCCAGGGTATTATATAGGAGCCATGTATGTGAGTTATGCCATCCAGATAGCGATTGTGATCTTTGTTTCCCTTGTGATTCAGGCAGTGAACAGCAACGCTGCAATCGGCTGGTATTTGGGCGGAATAGTGGGGGCAATTCTGTTGCTATTCCCCTTTATCATACGGTTCAGTAGATCGGCCTGGATCCACTTGTTTGTCCCGTACGAAGAGCAAATCATAAATGAAACATTATGAGCCAAAATTTTACCAACTACACATTCACGGACAGTGTTAAGAAAGCACAGGAACAATTTGGCTCAAGAGAGATGTATGAGAAAGTAGAAACCAGGTTGCCTGATCAGTCTCAGGTTTACCACCGCGAAATTGCTCACATTGAAAAGCTGGATGGTTTTTATATGGCAACTGTCAATGAAGATGGCTGGCCATATGTGCAATTTCGGGGTGGCTCAAAAGGTTTCCTGAAAGTCATTGATCAACAAACATTGGGATACGCTGATTTCAAAGGGAATATGCAATACATCAGCACAGGAAATATAAATTCCACCAAGAAAACCTCCCTGATATTGATGCACTATCCTACAAAAACCAGATTAAAAATTTGGGCCGAAACAGAAATCTTGAATCCTGAAGAACATCCTGAGTTAAAGGAGAAACTGGTTGATAGTGACTACAAGGCTCAGGTGGAACGACTGGTTCTATTTCACATTCAGGCGTACGACTGGAACTGCCCACAGCACATACCGCAGCGATATACAGTTGAAGAATTCAAGGAAGAGATGCTACCAAATAATCCAGAAATTCTTGAAGACTGCTGTTCAGAGGAATAGGTTGCGGGTATGAGTACGCGGTTCATACCCGTATAATCGTAAAATAGTCAACCGCTGGATATGGAGTATTGAAACCTCTTTTTACGATAGGAGGTAAATCATTGATGAGTTTTGTTACAGGTTGAAGACACCACCAATCGCTTTCAACAAATGTTTAATTACATGTTTTTGATTTGCTGATAAATTGCCACTTCATCACCACTTACAAACCCACTTTTTTCCCAAACTACTTCCCCAGCTTTATTAATGAGAAATGAATGTGGAGTACTTGAAGCACTCATCGCATGCATCAGATTTCTCTTCACATCTAAGTACACGTCGAAATCCCATCCAGCTTTGTTAACGAATGGCTCCACACCATTTGCATATTGAGGTAGATCGACCGAAACGGCTACTACATTAACACCAGTTTCTTTTTGCCATGAGTTGTACACATTTGAGATAGTAGTTAATTCTTGCTTGCAAGGCGCACAGCATGTTGCCCAGAAAACAAGTAGTGTGGACTCATTGCTCTTTACGATATCCTTGGTACTGACCGCTTCACCAGCGAGTGATTCGATCATCATTATTGGAATGCTAGAACTGGTTTTTTCTTCTTTTTCCTTTTGTAAATTGATGCTTGTAAAGGCTGTAATTATCATCGCTGTCATAACGACTGCAACTATTTTGAAATAATATTTCATGTTTCTATTTTTTGATTCGTTGAGAGAAAATTGGATGAGGCATAAAAGAGGGAGCGAACAGAGAATAGCACTACAGTCTTCCCTATTGCTCCCTACCTAACCCCACCTAAACCTATTATTATTTGGATTTTTTTTTGTGTGAAAGTCCTACTATGGACTATAAATTAACTACGCCTCCATCTGCTACAATCTCCTCTCCAAGAATAAATGAAGAGTCTTCTGACGCTAAAAACACAGCGACCCTACCCATATCTTTTTTTTGACCCAAACGCTTAATGGGTATAAGGTTTTGAAATTGCTCTTTTGCCTGAATGGATGCTTCATCTGGCAATCCAAGCTTACCAAATAAAGGCGTCTCAATGGTTCCTGGGCTTAATACATTTACTCTGATATTTCTGTCTAATAAATCACGAGAAAATGTGCGAGCAAACGATCTGACTCCTGCTTTTGCGGCACTGTAAACGGTTAAACCTCCAAACGCTTTTTGAACCGCTATTGAGGCTACCAAAATAATTGAAGAACCATCATTTAGATATGGAAGTGCCTTTTGAACAGTGAAAAAGACACTTTTTAAATTTAAGTCTACCATACTCGTATAATCCTCTTCTGTCGTATCAACAACGGAACCCAACGTACCAGATCCAATGGCTCCTCCTGCATTCACAACTAGGATATCCAACTTTCCAAACTTGTTTTCGGTTTCTTTAAATATGTTCTCTAAATCGCCGGTCTTGGTCACATCGGTTTGTATTCCTATAAAATTAGAACCTAATAATGCTGAAGCGCTTTCTAATGTTTTTGAATTTCTACCTACGATTGCACCAAGGGCACCTTCCTTTTTAAACTCTTCTGCAATTCCTAATCCTATACCGCTATTACCACCAGTAATAACAGCCACTTTATTTTGTAATCTCACCTTACCTATTTAATTGTTTTTAATCCTTTTATCAGAGATTGGTAGAATCTTGTACTCAACAAGACTCTACCAATCAGTGAAAATTTATTGTGGGAAATTGAATTTCGCATGTAAACCATCAATTCTTGTCAGCGATTTTTTCAGTAAAGGCAATGCTTTCTTAAAATCAGGGTCTGCCAATAAGCCAAAATAGGCGTTTGTACTACTCCACTCTACAATACCTGTCATATGAGGCTACAACAAATAATCTTCGCTTGGGAGATTTTTCATAGGTTTCAAGCTTGCCACAAACACTGGAGGGCCATACTTCTTTTTAGGCGCATCAGACTGCTTGAAATATTCAGGGAGTGCAGTTTCTGCCTCGGGAGTCAACCATGCATTAAAAAACTCATAGGTTTTATCTTCTCTAAATGTAACGGTGACATCTTCGTCGACTGTGAAATAAGCCAACTTGAGAAATGTCAAAGCCTCATCTCTTATAGGAAATAGTTTCTTAGCCCTTTTGTCTGCAAGCAGTCTATCACGTGCTGCGATTTCTGGCCACTCGAAAATGGCAATCATTTGCGGATACATCTCCCCATCTGTTACTGCCGTCACTCCAAGACTACCCAACATTTTACCACCGTATTCTGCGGCTATGGGAATTATCTTAGCGAAGTACTCTTCGTTTAATTGAGCTTCTTTACCTCCTGCTATAGAAGCATAAGCGATTTCAATTACTTTGCCTGATTTGAAGAGGATGTTCGCCTCTTTCACAGGATCACTCGCGCGAGAAGTTGTACTTTGTTCTTCACCAGTACTGTTTTCTTTCTCTGAATGGGTGGGGTTACAAGCGGTGGCTGTTACTGCCAGACTCATTACCCATGCAAAGACTGTGGTTGTTAATGTTTTGTAATTTTTCATTTCTAATTTTTCTATTTGTTGTAATTTGATTTTAAGTAGGTTAAGCTGCGTTGAGAATGTTTTGAAGTGCTTTGAGGTTCTTTATCTCCAACCCCTTTTCAGAGTGCACCTTTAAACCGCTCAATAAAGTATCAATGCCTTCTTCCATTTTGGATCTTATGATCAGCTTATTCAGCAAATCCCCAATGAGACCAAGCTTCATTTCGTAGCTAATAGTAAGAGATACCTTAGTCCTCCCCGTGCCTTCGTCTTCGAGCTGAAAATGTCCAGTGAATTCTTTAACAGGAGGTGCTTTTTCAACCCCTTCAATTTGCAATAAAATGCTGCTGCCCTCTTCCCAGTTTTTAACTGTCTCGAGAATTTTTCCCGCAGGTTGCAACTCGCAAATCCGCGCTGCTCCAACCCCCTTTGCTTTGTCTGTAGTGTAATAGGATTTGCTTACGCCTGGATGAAACTTATATATGTCTCCAAGATTTGAGACTTTTTGCCAAACTGCTTGCCTGGAAACGTCGATTGTAATTTGTTTTTTAAATTTTGTCATTTTGCATGATGTGAAGACTGCACAGGGATACTGGCACCAGCGATCGAAGTTGCCCTTATGTAGTCAATGGGAAACAGACCGTAATCAAACAGGAATGAATGTGGTGAATGGGAAGAATGTGGTGAATGGGAAGCGGGTTTTATCTTTCGATGAGCCCAATACTTTTCTTGAAGAATTCGGCCTTAGATCTGGAAATAGGGATGCGAACTGGAAGGTGGAGGCTTTCAAAAAAATGTCCTTTTGCATTACCCACCATTGATAGGTCTTGATCAAGATTTATAATAAACGATTTGTGACATTGAGCAATGGTTTCGAAGGAGGACAATTGCTGTTGCATGCTCTTCAATGTAAGTCGCAGGATCTTATTTTTTAGAATGCCAGACTCATACCAAAATACGGTGCAGTAATTGTCACTCGCTTCGATGTAACACAAATCCTGGGGGTCGACCGAAAGTGTTTCGGAGGTATCAGACTGTATTGTCACGCTACTTGAAGGCTTTCTATTTTTAGCGTGCTTTGGACTTTCATCAGTAAGATTGCATTGTTCCAGAATCTTTTGGAAGCGCTTATCTTCTCTTACTTCACTGTATATCGGATTGCACAGCAATTCCCCTGAGAAGAACCCGAGATTAAGATCAATTGCTTTTTTTGCGTGTTGAAAGAACGCTTTGTAGTCCGCACGTCCCAGTTTGACTATTGCCAATGCGTAATCAAAATATTGAAAACTCGAGTTGAGATTTGATGTGTGCCTTCTTTGTATTTCACATTGCCTTCAATCAAAAAATCAGCATTGAATCGCTCCTTGATTTCATTAATTGGAATTGGGTTGGTGTTGAAATAGAGGCTGGTTGAACGAGGGGTCGTATTCAGACCTGGAGACATTGAAAAGAGCGTAAGAAGTTCTTCGAGAATACCTTCAGATAGATAGTCTAGCTCCTTAAGCTTGCCATCTATTTGGTAGGGTACTATTAGAATTTTCTTCATGTTCCATAAAGGTTTATTATGGTGGATAGCATCCGGATATACACTTGGTCTACCTAATAACCGTCAATTTAGAAGACAAACCTTAAAAACAGGTGGACAGTTCATAAAACTCCAAAGTTCATGAGAGATTAGGATAGAATGACCTTTTATGTTACGTGAAATGGTGTCATCGTATAGTCATCCGGGCGATTTTGAGTCGTAGGATGACTCTCTCCTTCTGGGTGTAGGTTGTAGCTACACCTTTTCTATCACTTAAATTTCCAATTTACTTGTTTGACGTGAAACAAAACAGAATAAAAAGGGCGTAACAGGCCTGCCTTGTCGTCAGACAGGCCTGCCTTGTCGTCAGACAGGTCTCGGGCGGTCGTTGGATGTTCTTGAAGGCTGTGTTTTGGTTTGGAAATCAAAGTGAAATTGAACGGAGACCCTTCGCTGCGCTCAGGGTGACAGCGTGAATAGATCAATAAACAAAAAAAAGATACTGCAGATAGCCTTTTCGGCAAACAGACCCGCCTTTTTGGGAAACAGGAATTCTGAATTGTATAATTCAGATCTGAACCAATTAAGGAAACTTGGTTTGACCCACACTACAAGATCGATGTAACCATTGCTTCATCTTCTTCCCATGGAAAGGTACATTTGAAAACTAGCTTAATTTTACTACGGTCTCACATGATTTAGTTATCTCTGGTACATAGCCAACTGTTTTTATATGATGAAATTTTTTAGGAATTCACTGCTGCTTGCTTTTGCTGTATTCGCAACGTCGGCCACTGCCCAAAAAATGAGAGTTCATTTTATAAACGTTGGACAAGGCTCTGCCGTCCTGGTCGAATTTCCATGCCACGTCATGCTAGTTGATACCGGAGGAGAACAAGTCTATGCAACAAAAAACTCCAATGCATTTAATAGCAACGTTAAATTAATGTCATACCTCGATCAGTTTTTTGACGAACGGAAAGATTTGAACGATCAACTTGATCTTCTTGTAATCACTCATCCGCACCAAGATCATACACGAGGAATTCCTCTGGTTCTCAAGAAGTATAAGCCAAGAAATGTCATTCATAACAATCAATCGAGTGGATCAGGAAAGAAAGAGCAAGCAATTCTTAAGGAGTACGTAAGGGACACAGAAGATGTGCGAGGTTGGTATGTAATGGAAGGTCACATTGATGCCAAAAGAGGTATGGCAAATTCCATTATTGATCCATTCGACGAATGTGAGGGCATAGATCCAAAAATTACCGCCCTTTGGGGGCAGGTAAAGAATAAAGATGGGTGGCATTCCAATGAATTTGGTGACGAAAACAATCATAGCCTTTTGGTGAGGGTTGATTTTGGTTTGGCCTCTCTGCTATTTACAGGTGATATTGAGGAAACAGAGAAGGGGTGGGAAGCTGCCATTGAACACATTCTTGAAAAATATGATGGCACTGACTTATTAGATGTTGATGTTTTGCATGTGAGCCATCATGGAAGTCAGACTGGGAGCACTGATGCATTTATCAAGGCAATTTCTCCAGAGATATCTGTAATGACTACTGGGCCACCATGTTGGAGACCTGAATACTCAGCATTCTCACATGCTAATCCCCGAAAAAACACAATTGAAGATCTTCTAAAATACACAACAGGGAAGAGAGAGATAGCAACAGTCAAGTATTTTGATGGATCTGAATCAGAGCCCATGGAGATGGATATTACTGCTGCAATCTATGCCACAGGATGGGACGGGAATATTGTTTTGGAGACTGATCAGGATGGAAAGTGGGAATTGGATAGTCTTTCTGGGTATGAAGGATGCAAGTAAGAGTTAGCTGCTCCTGCAAAGATGTGCCACAAACCTATTTTTGACTCCTTGTTTAATCTTAGTTGGTGGTCAATGACGTAAATAAGCTACAGTAGCCTTACGTAAAAAGTGATATAATATATCTGGCAGGGTCACGGATGTTTGTTGCGGTAGGTTGCTTCCATGCAAAATATGAGGGGACAACTACTTAAGAATAAATTTTCAGATTACAGTACTTATATCTTAAAAACAGGTAGCTTCTTTCCGAGATTATTAAGAATAACAAAACAAACCATGGACGAGCAAACGAAGGACGAAATGTCGTATAAAGATATTGAGCAAATGATCGCCAGCTCCGAGAGCGTGGTGGGCATCGATGCTAAGAAAACACATATCATTATCATTCAAAAACTGATTGAGATTGAAAAAAGACTGAAAGCAATTGAAGAAGGACATTAATAGAAAATTGGTAATTGCAATGGTGCTATCCTTGACTCTTGGTCTGGCACCGTTTTTCCCAGAGCCTCATATTGTAGGTAAGGTGCGCTGGCTAATGGGTGGGGGCGAAGGGATGAGAGCCATGGATTATTTCGATCTTTTATTTCATGGGGCTACCTGGATTTATCTAGTTGCCTTGCTAGCAATAAAACTGGTCTCCAAATGAAGGAGGAAATCATAACTATAGGTGTAGAACCCGAAAACTTGGCTTTAATGACCCAGCTAAAAATCGTTGCCATCGCGTAGGATTGTTATGACTTGTCAGCTTTTGTTACCTGCTTTCTTGTTCTTCACGAAAATCAATTTGTGCTTACTCTTGGGGCTTTCTCTTTGCTCTAATTCGTATTTACCAGTAGATTTAATTAAGGGTGTCAATTTTTCAAATCCATAGTTTCTTGAATCAAAATTGGGTTGCTTTTTTTGCAATAAACTCCCTACATCCCCAAGAAATGCCCAACCATCTTCATCCGACAAATCAGAGATGGTCGCAGATATTAGTTTTATCACATTTGGCGTGATTTTATCAATGCTCTCTTTGGTTTTGTCTTTGTTGTCAACATCTTCTTTCCTCTCTGATTGACTTCTAATGATTTCAACGTAGATAAATTTATCGCATGCTACAATAAAAGGGGTTGGTGTCTTTTTCTCCCCAATTCCAATGACTTGCATACCTGCTTCTCTTAACCTGGTGGCCAGTCTAGTGAAGTCGCTGTCACTTGAGACTAAACAAAATCCATTTACTTTATTGGAATAGAGAATATCCATTGCATCAATAATCATTGCTGAATCAGTAGCATTTTTTCCTTTGGTGTAAGCGTACTGCTGAATTGGTGTGATTGCATTTTGCAGTAGTAGATCTTTCCATTTTGATAAATGTGGGTTGGTCCAATCTCCATAAATCCTTTTAATGGTAGGGTTTCCATACTTCGCAATTTCCTCCAACATCTCTTTCACATGAGCGGAAGGAATGTTGTCTCCGTCTATAAGAACAGCTAAGTTTAAATTCATGTGACCAGTTTTAGTGTTTCGAGCTTTTCCTTGGAGGGCAGTGCAATATCTGACTGACCATAGGTAAGTTACTCTTTATCGAAATTTCTCTATCCTAAAGTAATCGTTTACAATTTTTCTGACTTTAGTCGCAAACAAGTAAACGATAGATTCTTTGATTAGAAATCCGTGACGATTTTGAATGTCTAACACACTTTTTATGTTTCTATAGCAAGATCGTATCAATTTGACCAAATGGGTAGAGTTTTAGTAATGGGAGATATTCATGGCAACCTTACAGCATTCAATCAGTGCATGGAAAGAAGTCAGTTCGATTCAAATGTTGATACGCTAATTCAGCTAGGTGATGTAGCCGATCGGTACGAGAATACAGCTCAAGTAGTTGAAGAACTGCTGAAAATCCCCAATCTAATAGCCATTAGAGGGAATCATGATGTTTGGGTAATGAATTGGTTACTGACTAATAAAATCGAAACAGTCTGGGTCAATAACGGCGGCAAAGAGACAATATCCTCTTATGAGAAGCTTGCTGCCCACCGAATCCCGGAGCACAAGAAATTTTTTACTGAAATTCAGCAAGACTCTTACACCGACTCCCAAAACAGAATTTTCGTACATGGTGGATTCACACATCCGAAGGCCCCAAAATTTGATCTTATTAAGACACAATGCCACTGGGATAGAAGTTTACTAGAAGCTGCCGTAATCGGAGAGAAATTAGGAAAGAAGCCTACCATATTAAGTGGATTTAATGAAATCTATATTGGTCATACCAAGACGCTGGTTTGGTCAACGGATCAACCGATAAACATTTACAATTTGTGGGATATGGACACTGGTGCAGGGTCTAATGGTAGACTGTCCATCATGGATATCGAAACCAAGGAATTATGGCAATCAGATCAGGTTGGGCCAGGCATTTTGTAGACTGGAAACTTGCTGTCTAGGAATCAAAAGATATCTAACTCTTAGTAAAGACTGTTGAACAAAACGGTCATAATGAAAACTGAACTAACGATCAAAAATACTGTGTTTTAGGGGGTACTTGCCTCTATTGCGAGAAATGCTATGGTGGAAACCAAATGCAGCTATTCGAAGGTCGAATCTTTGAAATAGTTAATTATTTCAACCAAACAAGCTATACATGAGAAGAATCATTGTGTTAATTCTAGTCCTTTTCGCATTTACTCCTCGAACCAAAGCTCAGGAAATTTATGCATTTGTGGGGCCACAGTTATTGATTTCTGGAGAAGAGACTGGCGCGAAGTTTAAATTCGAATTGAAATACGTGAAGAACTTTAACCCTACGTTGGGGGTAGGTATTTCGACAAGAAAAACCTACGAGCACCCTAAATACTGGGGCCCTTTTGTTTTGGTCAAAGCAAAAAATTGAATCCTCGTTTTCAGAAATACAGTATTTGTATATAAGTTACATATTATGTATTATTGTATAATAAATGAGAGTTGTTAGTCGAAAAAAGCTAATTGATTATTACACCAAGCATGCTTCGAGCAAAACAGCTCTGGAGGACTGGTACAAAAAAGTCACTAAGTCAAAATGGAACAATTTTAACGAGGTGAAGAATGATTTTTTAAGTGCTGATTATGTTGGAAATAATAGGTTGGTTTTTAACATCAAAGGAAATGACTTTAGACTGATTGCAATTGTTATCTATGTTTCTAATAAAGTGTATGTTAGGTGGATAGGTACACATAGTGAATATGACAAAGTAAATGCAAAAGAACTATAACAATGAAAACTGTTGATACACGTGAGCAATATGAAATGGCTCTTCAAAGGATTGAGGATCTTTTGGTTAAAGTGGGGGACAATCAAAGTTATGAAAATCCAGATTTCGTTATGCTAGATAGGCTTTCTGATCTGGTTGCTAATTACGAAGACAAGCATTTCAATATTGAGACTCCTGCTCTAGTTGATGTAATCAAATTGAGAATGTATGAAATGGGACTAAAGCAATCTGATTTGGCTCAAACATTGGAAATTCCTAAAACAAGAGTAAGCGAATATTTAAAGGGTAAACGTGAGATTACATTAGATGTCGCCAGAAAATTGCACAGTAGACTAAACATTGACGGGGATATAATTTTACAATAGTCTCAAAAAACAAAGGATTATAAGTCATCATTAAGGTTTCTTCTATACACGACAATCCCCGTTTGCACTCGTTGCAACGAATTAGCTTTTAAAGCCACTTCGCTTTTATGTCCTTGTATTTTGTTCTTCCAACCGGAATCAGTTCTCCGTTTTTTAACTCGGCCATATACTTGCTTCCAGATTTTACGATGATTTCCTTTACTTCAGACATCTTCACTAAGTATGATTTGTGGATACGCTCAAAAGAATTCGATAACAGTTGTTCCAGTTTTTCGAGTGATTTATCATGTAGTTCTTTTGTCCCGTCAGTTAGAAATAGCTCGGTATAGGCACCCGCTCCTTTTACATAAAGTAAATCTTCAATGGGTATTAGCTGTACCCTGCCTCTTTTTTTAATTGCCAGAAGTTTGATCTGGCTTGTTCCTATCCTTTCTTTTGAGAGGACCCGATTGAACGCCGACTCCAGTCTTTCCCTGTTAAAGGGCTTAGGAACAAAATCTAAAACTCCGTATTCAAAAGCAGCAAGTGCCTGTTCTTTGTTGGCAGAAATAATGATCGTGTGAAACGATTCAGAAACCGCTGTAGCTAGCAGATCGAAACCATCGTCACCGTTAAGATTTAAATCCAGAAGAACGAGATCCAATGAGTTTTTTTCTATAAATGCCAATGCCTCATGAAGTGTGTTAATATGGGATAGCGATTGTAAGGCATTGCCAAAAATGTCGCGAGTCATTCGCTCAACTCTCTTGGCGATTCTTGATTCATCTTCAACGATTAAGACCTTCATTTTTTCCTTAGGAATTTTTTTTCTGATTTCCAATTTGACCCCCAACCCCTAAAGGGGAGCCAGGAAAGTCCCCTTCAGGGGATTTAGGGGCAGAGCCATCGATCATTTTAAGTCCCCTTAGGGGATTTAGGGGTAGAACCAAAAGCTTTTCTTGGATGGGAGCAAATCTTAATTACGTTCTTCCAGCCATCATTGGTTGGTTCAGAGGTAAGATCCCATTTCGATTGATAACTTTCTGTAAGCCGAGCCTTGATGTATTTAAGACCAGTACCTTCTTCTCTATTGGTTACTTGTCCCACACTAGCAGCGAACGTTAAAAACGTATAGCACTTGTGATCACTATTCGATTCAAAAACGAGCTTGAACTTGATACTATTGTCTTCCAAGGGCAAGCTGTGCGTAATGCCGTTTTCCAATAGTGTGTGTAGTATGGCAGGCGGTATTTTTTGCTCCGGGTCTATGCCTTCTTCTTCCCAGGAATAGTTTATTTCCTTCCGGTACTCCATAATCTCAAGATGCTGACGACAAAGCGCAATTTCCTGAGAAATCGGTATCAATGTCTTGCTTTCTATCTGATTAAAAAGATCAAATTCTTTGGCCAACGCTTCGATAAATAAAACTCCTTTCCTGGGAGACTCTTCCACCCAGTCAATTAATGAGGTCAGGGTGTTCATTAAGAAATGGGGTTGAATATTCTTTTTAAGCAATTCCAGGCGCAGGCGTGTGGATTGAACCAATGTGTTTTCGTATGCCAATCGTTGTTCTTTGATGTTAAGTGATAATAGATACAGCATACCTAACAGAATAAGTCCTAACCCAGTGTACAAACTAATGACAAATCCGGAGGCAAGAAATACCACTACCGACAAAAGTAAGGTTACAAGAACAAGGCGCGCTCCCCTTACATTTTTATAAGCTCCATAAGCTACCATGCCAAAGGAAAAACACCACATACTCAGTACCATCCCAACTGTTTTGAAATCAAAAGCATGATCACTTATGAGCCAAAAGAAAATGAGTACCACCGCGTATAGAATTAATGACAACCTACGCCTTGAATAGGGAAATTGCATTGAGAAGTAGTAGGGAATCAAAAATGAAATCCCCAACAAAAACGAGTTAATGATTTGTAATCTTATGACATGCAGACTGTAATGTATGGGGATGTAATCTTTGCTAAACATAGTTAGAACAAGAGCAAAAATGAGAAAGCAGCAAACACTAAAAATAAGTGTGGGATATTCTTTTCTATTGTTTAGGAATAGAAAAAGAAAATAGATGGATATGATAAGAAAAGCTCCTGCGAAAACGTGCATGTAGGAAGTCTTGATGAGCAGGTCGGTGAGCAACTCCTCATAATCCGCGATCTCTAGTTCGTATCGCCCTACATGATCTGGGAAATAATAGTTACTCAATCGTAAGGCCAGCATATGCGCTCCTTCTGTCGCCAGATGCGTAGGAATGCTGTACGTAACCCACAATTCGCCCTCAGGAGGAAGTTCTGCCTCTTGTCCCGGATTTCCATTTCTTCCAATCAAAACCCCATCCCAAAAGATTTCATATTCTCCGTAGGGATCTATCTGAAGTACGTAGGACTGAAACTCCTCTGGGGCTTTTAGAATATCAATCCGGGTTCTGGACCAGAAAATCTGACCTTCTGGAATGAGTTTGATTCTCCTTTCCCAATTGTTATCATTCCAGACCTTCTTCGCCCATGTTGGATTGTCACCTACCTTGAATACCGAACGATATTCTTTGAATATAGCTGGCTTTTGCTCGCAAGATATTGCTAGCAGCAAAATGCTCATCAAAAGAACTAAAGGAGAGAATTTCAAGCCCATTTATGAAGTGGTTTGGACATGTAAATTAACTGCATAAAATGGTTTTAAAAGCCGAAGGAGAGCAGTTCATTCATATATAGAGCAGTTGGCGAGTTAAGCGACGGTTAATCACAACTTACCCCAGAAGTTTGGAGTAAACCATCAAAAACCTGAACAACATGAAGAGTTCTTTTGCTGAGCGCAGGGAAGAAGTGAGCAACCATAGTAGAGTAGTAAAGTTCGCGATGATGCTATTTGTAGTGAGTTTGATGACGCTCAATACCGGCTGTACTCAAGAAAAGACAGAAAACGCTCCTGGTTTTCCTCGTATTGAGGGTCCTGTTTTGGGGCAAAAGCCACCGGGATCAATTCCTGAAATATTTTCTCCACGTATCGTTTCAATAGCGCAAAGAGAAACCGGCTTTACACCCGATTTAGAAGAGATTTACTTCCGCAGGTATGATGAGGGATTAGAAAATGACGCCTTAGTAGCCATTCAATTTAAAGATAATCTGTGGACCGAAACTTTTGTGGTACCCAGAGGTGAGATTTCTCCTGACGGTATGATACTGTACATCGGAAACGAATATCGGGAACAAACCAGTTCTGGCTGGTCAGAGGCAAAAAGTCTTGGCGCACCATTCGATTCCATTCCCATTATGCGTCTTACGGCTTCATCCCAAGATACTTTCTATTTTGATGATGTGTCATCCTTTGAAGATAAGCCACCTGTAGTAGATATTCGTTACTCACGATTAATAAACGGTACATATGAAAAACCGATAACATTGGACTTTGAGACGGGAACAACATTGAAATTCCACCCATTCATCGCTCCGGATGAGTCCTACCTCATATTCGATAGTAAACTAGAAAACGGTAATGCTGATATATATATAAGTTTTCGTCAGAAAGATGGCTCATGGGGCGCTGCAATTAAATTAGGCAATAAGATAAATACAGCACTCTCGGATGTTTATGGAAGTGTGACATCAGATGGGAAGTACTTTTTCTTCAGAAGGACTCTTAGTAATGGCACGAAAAATACAATGTGGGTCGATACTGGATTTATTGAGGAACTCAGGCCTAGGCAATAAACCATGAATAAGGTGAAAACACTCAAGAAAGCCTCTAACTGAATAATAAAAATCATGAAAAACAAAACCGGACTACTACTCTTAATTCTTCTGCTTTTTGGGTGTAAAAACGAGTCAAATAAGGAAGCCAACACCTTACTCATTACAGGTCCAAAATATGAAACGTACAATTATTCTGGATTTACAAAGGAAGAAATTTATGGATTCCATAAACGCATTTTTGATGGAGGCAATTGGACAGAATATGGTGATCTGGAGCGATATTATTATTTAAACTTCTCTCAAATTGAGAAACACTCGCGAATACTACGCTCTGATAGGCCACAAATTCTGGAAGAAACACCAAGAGACGATGTGAAAAATTTCATAACGTCAACAGATTTAAAAAAAGGAGGTGGATTATCACTAAATGACTATGTACAGCAAGTCGAAGTTAATGGGTTAATTATCATTCATAAAGGCAACATCGTCTTTGAAGGCTATCCGAGAATGTTCCCAAGCGATTTGCATATTACTATGGTAATAACTCAAGTTTTTGTTAGTACTTCCATTGCTATTTTGGAGGATAGAGGGTTAATCGATACTAGCAAACCCATTGATTACTACTTTGATGCCCTCAAGGGTTCAGGTTGGGAAGGTGTTCCAATACGAGATATTCTTGACATGAGTTCCGGAATTGATCGTGTTCCATTGGAAACGTATGAGGTAAGCTTTGATCCAATTAAGGATTTAGGAACAGCAAGATCATCGAAACCTTCTGGAACTGAGTACCAATGGTCGAATGCCGATGCAATGGTATTAACGTTACTAGTCGAAAAGATTAGTGGTCTTACCTTTCGGAATTTTGTCGAACAGGAAATATGGAAAAAGATAGGGGCTGAGTATAGCGCCCTTTTAGGGATCAATACGAATGGGACCTCTATTTCATATGGAATTGGCATATCATCAACACTGCGAGATCTCGCAAAATTTGGTCTTGCTTTTACTCCCAGCGGTAGAAAGAGCGCCAATCCAATAATTTCTGATGCGCACTTATCTAAAATCCGAGATGTAAATAAAAACCTCAATATATCTCGGGATCCAAAAGAAAAGAAATATAGCAGTTATCAATGGGGCGCAGTATACGATGATGGCGATTTTTATAAAGGTGCACATGGAGGTCAAGGTCTTTATGTTTCACCTGCAAAAGATTTGGTTATTGCCTATTTCGGAACTGCCAATATTGACCGTGAACGGAATCAACTCAATGTCATTGCCCGACAACTTTCCAAATCTGGACTATTTGATCTTGATTGAAGTGGTATAACGGGTAATTAAAATTTCTAGGTTATAGTAAACATTCAAAATTCTTAAAATGAGAATAACGTATTTGATTTTATCGCTGGTATTGACAATAGCATTAAATGGCTGCAATACTGAAGTGCAGACAAAGGATCCTCTCTCTGATGAAAGTCTTTATTTTGGACAAGAGCCACCAGGCTTAAAGTCAGAACCGTTAGAACGAGGTATCGTCACCACAGACGGCTGGGAGCTAGGTGGGGTGTTTACTCCAGATAAGAAAGAGTTTTACTTCACCGCCGCGGATGGTGACACGCCCCTTGACCCCACCGTTACCGTCTTTCGTGAGGAAAACCGTGTTTGGAAGAAATATAATTTTTATTCTGCGGGTAGTGATACTTTGTACATGCATGATAAATATATAGAACGAACCGGCACTGGTTGGTCAAAGGTAAAAAGTCTTGGCGCACCGTTTGATACAATCCCCATTATGCGCCTTACAGCTTCGTTAAAAGGAACCTTGGTCTTTGATGAATGGACGCCAGATGGAAGTGGTCTTATTCGATATTCACGATTGGTAAATGGTAAGCGTGAAGCACCGAAACCCTTTGGTGCAGTCATAAACACGGGTAAATGGAAGGCTCACCCTTTCATTGCTCCAGATGAATCTTACCTTATTTGGGATAGTGAAAGAGAGGGTGATTATGGCGAAGGTGATATGTATATTAGTTTTAAACAGCCAGATGGAACATGGGGTGCTGCCATTAACTTCGGGGATAAGATAAACACTGATGGCGAAGACGGTGGAGGATACGTTACGCCTGACGGAAAATATCTTCGCTATTGTCCACGTTGTATTCGACCTTATGATAGAATGTGGGTGGATGCTCAGATTATTGAGGATCTCAGAGCTAAACAATAATCCATTTGAAGTAGGCATTTAATAAATACGAATAAGATTGTAGCCGCAAGGTTGATGATTGACCATTCTGCCGATCAGATTCTCAAATATATTTTCCTTCATAAAGCTTCTATTAAATCTGTATGTGTATT
>Ga0316189_10000457_pt1 | contig 40539 bp, 45 predicted proteins | sample LowCovwburrow_MG_FD_204930 | JGI IMG/M metagenome (GOLD analysis project Ga0316189, IMG submission 204930) | Coastal sediment microbial communities from Maine, United States - Lowes Cove worm burrow | ecosystem: Environmental > Aquatic > Marine > Coastal > Sediment | place: USA: Maine...
ATATTTACCTGCTAAACCATCGCTTAGGCATGCAAAACTCAAGTATCTCTTTGCGTGCTTGGCGTCTTGGCGAGAGTAATATCACGCATTGATCATAAGCGACGCCCACTCGATTTGGTGAAGACCCTGCCACACTAGAGCTGACTCTCGGGAGCGATCCTCATGAACCAGGCCTTGAAACGCAGCCACGGGCCCGCAAGTGGCTCTTTCGTTTCAATCACCTCTTCGCCATTGATGCGGCCGTGCCATTCTAGTTTTCCCTTCTCATTCACGACCACCCGATAGGCCACTGAGGCAAGCCGCTCATCGACGCGGGACGTTATGCCATCAACCAACTCTTCTGAATCGATAAGCAGCCCCATCTCGGCATTGATCTCTATGGAGCGGGGGTCAAGGTTCAGGGAACCGACAAACAGATATCTGCGATCAATGAGAAAGACCTTCGTATGCAGCGTCATGGCATCCGGCCCCTCCTCCATCTCCTGAAGTTCGCGCGCAGCATTAGCCCTTGCTTCATACAGTTCTGCGCCGGCCCTGATGACATCTTTTCGATAACGTGCATAGCCGCCATGCACCGGAACGTGATTATTTGAAGCCAGCGAGTTAGTCAGGATAATGACACGGACACCCTTGTTCACGAGATCCCGCACCAGCTGAACCCCTCCCTTTCCAGGGACATAATAAGGCGATATAAAGATGACCTCTTTCCTGGCGCTGAGTAATACATCCAGCAGGTCAGTGGCGAGTTGCATATGCTCTTCATGGATATCATTAATCAGCTTGTCAGGGCTGTCCGACAAAACACGTGCATTGGCCGGAAACAACGGCTGGCGATCGGCCATGAGGTCCTGAAGCAGCTGACTCTCAAGTGCCTGTTTGTAGACCGTGTCATAGATCCCGTCGAATTCTTCTGCGATCTCGATCCGCACCGCATCCAGTTCTTCATCTCCCTTGTTGTCAGCTATCTGGTGCATCGGAACCGCACGGGAATGATTCCAGTAGATATCAAAAGATTCCGATATCTCAGCTGCGATCGGACCCAGGGCCAGCACATCAAAATCGACAAACAGGGAATCCGTCTTCAGCTGAAAATACTCATCAGCAATATTGCGCCCACCGACAACGCTGATCTGGTTGTCAACCGTAAATGACTTGTTGTGCATGCGCCGGTTGGCCTGCCTGAAATCACCGACAAAATTCAGGGTGTGAAAGCCACGACGTGATACAGGATTGAACAAACGGACTTCGATATTCGGGTGCTGATTGATCAGCAACAGTCCCCGATCCTTTGCGGTTGTAAATATGTCATCCAGCAGGAAACGGACCCGCACACCCCGATCCGCCGCTTTCAGAAGTGCGTTCATCATGACTGCACCCGCCGTATCCTCCTTCATCAGGAAGTACTGCAGGTCGATGCTCTTCTCTGCTGTTTCAGCCAGCCGCAACCTGACACCCAGGGCATCCATACCCTGGCTTAACGGATAAAAGCCGGAGAGCCCCCCGTGTGCATCGGCCCACCGGGATACGCCTTCGCCCAGCCGGGTATCTGCCGTATCGGTGATGGTTTCACTGTACGACTTGGGTTCAGTGAAGGATACCGTCGCACAACCGGTGAAGGCTGTGGCAGACAGGAGCAGAAGCAAAATCCTGAGGAGGCGATAGTCAGTCACTTCTATTTTCCTAACTTCATCAGGAGGTACGCAGGGGTTAGATCCGTACTAATACTTCTGGGGGATGATGTGCCTGCCTTCAAGCGAGGACTTGTCATCATACTTGTTCTTCAGGCTCCGTTTGCCCAGTTTCACCTTGGGGCGCGGCAATTCCTTGTAGGGAATCTGACCGAGCAGATGGGAAATACAGTTCAGACGAGCATGCTTTTTGCTATCGGAGGGCACCACATTCCAGGGGGAGTAATCCGTATCGGTGGCCTCGAACATGGCATCCCGCGCACGTGAATAATCATACCAGCGGTTAAAAGATTCCGTATCCATCGGACTCAGCTTCCATACTTTCCGCTCATCATCGATACGATCCTGGAAGCGACGTTGCTGTTCATCCATACTCACGTCGAACCAGTACTTGATCAGGATAATTTCATTTTCGAGGATCACCCGTTCGAACGCCGGGGCCATTTTAAGAAAGCGCTCATACTCTTGGTCGGTGCAAAAACCCATGACACGTTCGACACCGGCACGGTTGTACCAGCTGCGATCGAACAGAATAATCTCCCCCGCCGCCGGGAAATGGTTTAAATAGCGCTGCATATAAAGCTGGGTCTTCTCACGCTCTGTCGGTGCAGGTAGCGCAATCACCTTGAATACACGTGGACTTACCCGTTCCGTGATGCGTTTGATGACGCCGCCCTTGCCGGCCGCATCCCGGCCCTCGAAGATGATAATGACCTTTGCGCCTGTCTTTCTCACCCAGAACTGCAGCTTGACGAGCTCACCCTGCAGCTTCTCCAGCTCATCTTCGTAGTCTTTTCTGGAAAGCTTCTGCGGCTTGTCACCACCTGCCGGTTTTGCTGCTGCGGATTTTTTGTGTTTCTTTGCCATTGCTTTGCCCTTCCTTATGAAATACCAAACAGTGGCTGCATGGTAGCAAAAAATGGGCCCGTAGACATTCAGCTGAAGGCATCGAACATCGACTTCGGTGCAGTAACCCCCTGTGTCAGGATGGTTGTCGCTATTAGGGAAAATAGTCCATAGGGTATAAGCCGTGGACTTTAGGGAACAGGACTTTTATTCTTCCTGTACCTTTTATAACAAGACTGAAACCGGAAAATTAAAATGAGAAACCTGTTGCCACCACTACCCATATCTGCACTGAATCGATCCCGAGCTATTGTGATATCGGGCGCCTTTCTTCTCTTTGTGCTGGCGTTGCCCGTGCTGGCCCAGGCCGAGCCCGGGACTGAGGAGATTGACTGGCTTACCCTCGGAATGGGGTTGTTTGGCGGACTGGCCATGTTCCTCTTTGGTATGGAGCAGATGTCCGAAGGGCTCAAGGCAGCGGCGGGAGACACGCTCAAGAATGTACTGTCCCGCCTGACCAAAAACCGGTTTATGGGTGCGTTAACCGGTGCCTTTGTTACGGCGGTACTCAATTCCTCATCGGTCACTACCGTGCTGGTAGTCGGATTCATTTCTGCCGGTTTTATGACACTCTCCCAGTCGGTGGGGGTCATTATGGGGGCCAATATTGGCAGTACCTTTACCGCCCAGATAGTGGCCTTCAATATAACCCAGTATGCGTTGATCCTGGTCGCCATCGGTTTCCTTATGCTGTTTACCGGTAAAGCTGAAAACACCCGGCATTACGGCAGCATGGTCATGGGGTTGGGACTGGTCTTTTATGGCATGGGCGTGATGGGGGATGCCATGCTGCCGTTGCGCAGCTACCAGCCATTCCTGGATCTCATGGTCAGGATGGAGAACCCACTGCTGGGTATCCTGGTCGGGGCGGTATTCACGGGTCTGGTCCAGTCGTCTGCAGCAACCACCGGCATCGCGATCGTGATGGCATCAGCCGGTCTTATTACCCTGCCGGCCGGGATTGCACTGGCCTTTGGCTCCAACATAGGTACCTGTGTGACCGCCATCCTGGCATCCCTGGGCAAGCCGGTGGAAGCAGTGCGTGCGGCGGTGGTACACATCACATTCAATATTGCCGGCGTACTGATCTGGGTGTTGTTTATTCCACAGTTGGCCGATTTCGTCGCAGCGATCTCACCAAGCTCCCCTGAACTGAGCGGCAAGGCACGGATGGCGGCCGAGGTGCCGCGCCAGATAGCCAATGCCCATACGGTATTCAACGTAGCCAATACCCTGCTGTTCATCGGCTTCACGAACTTTTTTGCCCGGCTGGCGGAAAAACTGGTGCCGGCACGACCGGTCGAGAAAAAGATCATCATCGAACCCCGTTACCTGGATGAGGAGGCGCTCAAGGTTCCGGCCATGGCACTTGAAAAGGTAAGACTTGAACTTGGCCACATGGGTGAGATTATTTCCCAGATGTTCACGACCCTGCGTTCAGGGGTCCGCGAAAAGGACAAGCAGAAATGCGATACCGTTCTGAAACTGGATGACAAGGTCGACATTTTGCACGATGCAATTCTTAAATACCTGCGAGAGCTACGCCAGGAGCCCCTGGCGGACAAGGATAGTGACAGCTTTCAGGCATTGATGAGTGCCACGGTGAACCTGGAAAACCTGGCAGACATTATCAACGATGAACTGGTTGAGGTTGGTAAGGGTTTCATTGATATAACAGCTGAACCCAGCGAGGCCACCCGCTTGATGCTGACTGATCTAACGGACAAGGTCAGTTATGCGGTTGATAAGGTAATTCAGGCGGTGCGTGATGAGGATGAAAAGGCTGCAGAAGCGGTTATTACCCTCAAGGACGAGGTTCGCCGGATAGCCGATAAAGCCCTCGTGCGTCAGTCCGAGCGTATAGGCATTCAGGACAGCGGGCATCTCAACCTGGTGCGCCTGGAGATGGAACTGCTGGATAAACTGCGCAGTATCTATACCCTGGCCAAGCGCATCGCCAAGGATTTCGTACCCGATGAACTGGCTAGCAAGGCGTGAGTGAGTAGTCGCCTCAATATCGCTATACTGCGCATCCATTTCTCAGAGAGAGATTAATTATGAATACAATGAATACGAAAATTGCTATCGGTGAAGAGCTGGGCAGGAAATGGGGCTGGCTGCTGGCACTGGGAATACTGATGGTTATTCTGGGGACGACAGGTCTTGGTGCCACTTTTGCCCTGACACTGGCGACCGTGACGTTCTTTGGCATACTGGTCCTGATCGGGGGCGGTGTGCAACTCGTGGATGCCTTTCATCACAAGGGCTGGCAACTGCTTGGCAAGCTCCTGGTCGCGATTCTGTATTTCTTTGTCGGCGCCACCATGCTTATGAATCCATTGCTGGCATCCACGACACTGACCCTGCTGATTGCCTGGGCGCTGCTGTTCATCGGGCTCATGCGTGTGATCGCCGCATTTCAGATGAGGGGTATGCCGGGCTGGGTCTGGACGTTGATCGGCGGTATTGCCGCAATCGTTCTCGGCGTCATGATCATGAACAGATGGCCGGTCTCGGGTTTGTGGGTGATTGGTATGTTCGTCGCGATTGAGCTGATCTTCAACGGCTGGGGCATGATCATGACTGCACTCGCCGTGCGTAATCTTGCATCAAGGAAGCAGTGATGCTCGAAATTATCGGTACTACGTCAAGTCTTTGCCTTTATGATTCCCTGCCCGGTGAAGGTGTTCAGTACGACCCGGGCCGCCGCGGCGAGGACCTAGTGTGGTGTAACGAATAACGTGTACGTATCAGCGAGACGAGAAGCCGTTAGCTGCAAGGCGCGTCTCGCCGGGAATGGCGTGCCCTTTCCAAGAGTCGCAACACCGCAGATGACGGCTTCTCGCCTCGCCCGAAGGGAGGCCCACAAATAACCCAATACGGCGTTGCAGCCCTTGTTAAGGGAATAACCATTAACTGCAGACTGCGCCTTGTCTTGGCTCATTTGTGGACCTCTGATAGGTGCACGTTATTCGTTACACCACACTAGATCGGTTGATCTGTTAGTAGAACCGTAGGGCCGAATTCATTCGGCTGACGTCTGCTCCTCCGAATCCTGCTTGTACTGATCAAGCCAGGCTATGAACAGGGTGTAACCCACCGCCAGTACCACTGCCCCGACAAACAGGCCGATGATGCCTTGAAAGATCATGCCGCCAATCGCACCCAGCAAAATGACCATCATGGGAATATCCATACCGCGCCCCAGAAAGAGCGGTTTCAGAAACGCATCACTGGCACTGACGAGAAGACCCCAGATCATGAAGATAACCGCAGGCACGGTAGACTCCACGGAGAAAACATACACAATGATCGGACCCAGGATCAGGAGGGGTGGCAGCTGAACAATTGCCAGTAACAGGACCAGCAATGCCCAGAGACCCGCATAGGGCACACCGATTGCCAGTAAGCCGATACCGGCGAGTATTGACTGAATCAGAGCCACACCCAGGACACCCTGGGCAACACTGCGAATGGTTGCGCCGGCCATATCAACAAATTCCCTGCCGGAAGCATCTCCAAGAACACGACTGGCCACCGTTTCCAGCGCCTGACTGCTGCTGCGGGAGTAAACCAGAAAGACACCCGCGATAATAATTGAAACAACAAACATCAGAATCCCTGTACCCGCCCCGGCAGCGGCTGATATAAACCACTTGCCGACGGCCCCTACCTGTGGTTGGAATTTCATCAGGGCTGCCTCCAGATTCGTGGAGGCCAGCGTCCAGGCACTGTACAGCTTCTCACCAACAAGCGGCCAGTCCTTTACGGTATCCGAGGGTGGTGGAACAGACAGGGTTCCGGCCTGATAATCTGCCGATATTTTTTGTGTAGCGTCGACCAGCGATTCTGAAAGCATCACTGTCGGTATTATCAATATTGCCAGCGCAGTCAGGGTTATCAGGGTAGCTGTCAGTTTCTCACGCCCGCGCAGCTTCATATGTGCCTTCACAAACAGCGGATAGATGGCCACGGCCATGATAGCGCCCCACAGCATCGGGAGAATAAACGGCCTGATGATGTTGAAGCACCACAACACCAGCAGCGCCAGGAGACTGATTTGGATAGCCGCATCCATTGCTCTTGCCTGGAAAATCTTGTCCTCTTCAGACCGGGAAGTGTTACTCATGGTTTCTCCTTGCTGTTTATGCACGCCGCTACAAGCTCAACCTGACATTTAATCATGCGCTGCACCACCTGCTGAAAGGCGCACACCAATCAAACTGGCCACCACGATGGCCATGTAAAACACCCCGACGATCGCTTCCATGGTGACGAGAAAACGCGCCAATGGCGTGACCGGTAAAATATCACCATAACCGAGCGTGGTAATGGTCACGAAGCTGAAGTAGGTTGCAGTTGAAAAATTTTCGAGCCATGGGGCCTGGGGAACTCCATTGAAGGAACCGGGCAGGGCTTCCGCAATTAACAGGTACAGCATCGCCCAGATCATGGCCAGCAACATGTAGATACAGATGGCACCGACAATCTTGTTTCCATCAACTGCGCCGGTAAAGAGTACCTGGCGCAGCAGCAACCAGGTCATCCAGGTAAAGAAACACAATAACAGGATCAGGTGCGCATAACTGAATCCGGCCTTGTCCAGCACTGCACCGGCGACGACAAACAGCAACATGACCAGCACAAATACGATGTTGATAACCATCCTGTTGTAATGGCCCTTCTGGCCCAGGGCGGCAATCATGAGGGTGGCGATCGTGGCTGCCTGTATAATCCTCGGTCCAAAATCGCCCGGGATGAACTCCAGCACGGAACCAATCAGCAGCAGCAGCACCAGCCCACCCGCCAGATAGACAAAATTATTTTTTTCAGAAATATGTTGCAAAGAGGCTGTCCCGGTTCCGACTCCCTTCGCGTAAGTGTACCATGTGGAATTGCAGGTGTTGACAGAATTGATTTTCAGACAACGATTGCAGCCGTCTATGGCAGGAAATGACCATTTACATGAATCACGAAATGATAATTTACATGATTAATGAATACACGATTCTGTAAATCAGGCAAAGGCAAGCGACTGCAAGCGGCCGCCCGGACCTTGTCACTGTTCGCCGCCATTCTCACCGCGGGATGTACCCTGATCGGCCCTGACTTCAAGACACCCGAGGCGAAACTGGTCGACGAGTGGACACCCGCCAATGCCCCGGGCATCAGCAGTCAGCCACCCTCTGACACTCGATGGTGGGGGGTCTTCAATGACACGGTACTGGATAGACTGATCCAAACAGCCTACGAACAGAACCTGAGCCTGCAGATCGCCGGCCTCAGGGTACTCGAGGCACGCGCGCAACTCGGCATTGTCACCGGCAGCCTGTACCCGCAAAGCCAGGCCCTCTCGGGTAACTACAGTTACAATAGAGGCAAGGAAACACCCTTTACAGACCAGTATTTCAACCAGGCAGGCGTCGGCTTTGACGCCGCCTGGGAAATGGACTTCTGGGGAAAATTCCGGCGCGGGGTAGAATCTGCAGACGCCAACCTGATCGCCAACATCGCCAGCTATGATGATGTGCTGGTCACCCTGACCGCTGAGGTCGCCAGAAACTATGTCATTATCAGGACGCTGGAAGAACGCATCAGGCTGGCATATGAGAACATCACCATCCAGACACGCTCGCTGGAACTCACTACCAACCAGTATGAAACCGGCGCCGTCACGGAACTGGATATGCAGCAGGCGACCACCCAGTTGCGCAACACCCAGGCATCGATACCGAATCTGCTGATATCACTGGAGCAGGCACAACATGCACTGAGCATATTGATGGGAATGCCGCCACAGGACCTGAATGAGATACTTGGCAACACCAACGGCATACCCACTGCCCCGGCCGAAGTCGCCACCGGCATACCGGCCGACCTGCTGCGCAGACGACCGGATATCAAGCAGGCAGAACTGCAGGCAGCGGCACAATCAGCGCAGGTCGGTATTGCGGATGCGGCGCTGCTGCCAAGCTTTACCCTGTTCGGTTCGATTGGCTGGAATGTCAATGATGCCGGTAATGACAATCTCGGCGACCTCTTCAATGCAAACAATCTGGCATTCTCGACCGGCCCGGCTTTCCAGTGGAATATACTGAACTATGGCAGACTGAAGAACCAGGTGCGTGTACAGGATGCCCGGCTGCAGCAGTTACTCATCAACTACGAGAACGTCGTTTTGGGTGCAGAAGCCGAAGTAAAAAATGCCATCAGCAGTTTCGTGCATTCCGGGATTGAGGCCGGATACCGCAAGCAGAGTGCCGATGCAGCCAAACGTTCTGCCAATCTTTCCATGCTGCAATACACGGAAGGTGTCAGTCTCTACCAGAGCGTGCTGGATGCAACACGTTCGCTGGCCTCGCAACAGGATGCCTACGCAGTTACCCGGGGCAATATCGCGACCAGCCTGATTGCCCTCTACAAGGCACTTGGCGGTGGCTGGGAGGTACGTATTGGTAATGATTTTGTGCCGGCAGACGTGCGCGAGGAAATGAATGAAAGAACGGACTGGGGTGAACTGCTGGACAGCACCAATAACAGCCCCCCTGAGCTTGAACCGGATATGGATCTGTGGCGAAGCCCCGACTGGTAACTACACGGGAAAAACATGAATACTGCAAGCATACCCATGGAAATATCTATTGGCGGAATCTACTTCCCGCCAATCATGTTTGCCATTCTGCTGGGTATATTGCTGGCCGGCATCATCGCCAAACTGCTGAACAAGTTAAACCTGGCTCGTTTCATCTGGCATCCTCCACTGTTCTTTCTGGCGCTGGCTGTCGTGTGCACGCGAATCGTGAGCATTTTCATCATTCCTGTATAAGCAAAGTAAATTAATTACAGCCTCTTTCTCCGGCATCTCACGGAGGGAAAGGTGGCAAATAAAAGGTAAAAGCATGAGCAAAGGTAAAGCCGCTAGTATCTTGCGCTATCTCATCACACTCGGTGCTGTCGTCGCTGCAGGCATGGTCCTTGCCAGCATGTTCAGGGAGTATCTGTTCCAGCCGTGGACCCGGGACGGTCATGTACGCGCACAAGTCATCAAGATTACCCCGCGGGTTGGCGGTCCAATTGTTGATCTACCCATCCATGACAACCAGGCCGTCACAAAGGGAGACCTGTTGTTCAGGATTGATCAGCGCACCTTTGAGCTGGCCATTGAACAGGCCGAGGCCAAACTTCAGCAGGCACTGGCCTCAGAGCGGGTCAAAGAGGACCAGGCCCGGCGTGCCAGGGACCTGAGCAGGAAAGACAAGGGTGCCATTTCAGAACAAGCCCTGGTCAGAAAAGAGAATGACCTGCTAGTCGCCAGGGCCGATGTCGAGGTTGCCGAGGCCAACCTGAATGCCGCCAAACTTGACCTGGAATTTACCGAGGTCCGCGCGCCGGTCGACGGCTATGTCACCAACCTGCTACTGCGCTACGGTAGCCAAACCGTTGCCAACCAGCCAGCACTGGCCCTGATTGATACCAACAGCTTCTGGGTGCATGGCTTTTTCAAGGAAACCCAGATAGAAAACATCCAGCCGGACAACAAGGTGGTCATCAAGCTGATGACCTACCCGGATGCAGCGCTCCAGGGTGTTGTGGAGAGTATGGGCTGGGGTATCGCCCAGCAGGACGGTGCGCCGGCGGCTGACCTGCTGCCCACCATCAATCCCAGTTTTGACTGGATCCGCCTGGCGCAACGCATCCCGGTTCGTATTCGCCTGACCCACATACCCGATGAGGTAGATCTGCGTGTTGGTACCACGGCGTCCGTCTTTGTCATGACCGAGTAACACCCCGGATCAGCCGCGGGTGAGACGCCAACCATGACCCAGACATTCCAGTTGCAGGAGGCCTTCAAGCTGGCACTCAGCATGATGCTGTTTTACTGGCTGACACTGTACATGGACTGGGACATGCCACAATACGGGGCACTGGCAATCGTCGTCACCAGCCTTTCAACCAGCGGTGCCAGTCTCAACAAGGGAATCATGCGTGTCACCGGCACCGGCCTCGGCGCCCTCGCCGGCTTTGTCCTGCTGTCCTGGTTCGCGCAATCTCCGTTCGGCATGCTGCTGGCCATGGCCGCATACATCATATTCATCGGTTACTTTATACAGACAACCCGCCAGTCAGATACCTGGTTCAATGCCGGTCTGCTGGCCGCCGCCGTTTGGTCTTCCAGTTATATGCAGGTCGATACGGCGTTTCATCTTGCCACAACCCGATTTCTGGAAACAGCGGCAGGCGTGTTGTTGTTTACCATTGTCAGCGCCTTGTTCTGGCCGCGCACGTCAGGAGCACCCCTGCAACGGCAGGGACAGGCATTCTGGGAAGGTTTTCAAACGCTGTTCAAACAGTATCGACAGCAACTATCGACAGGATCTGCGCCAGCCGAAGCGGCAGATCTGCGCACCCGGCTTGCCGGTGAGTTTCAGCAGCTGCTGACCACGCTACAGGCTGCATACGCCGATACACCCGTGGTCAACGCGAAGAAGCGTTACTGGGAGATCCTGCGCATCAACCTGCGGATATTCGGTAGCACACAGGAATTGTGGCGTGAAAGCATCAATGACTGCCGCGAGCTGGATCTGAATGAGCTACTTCCCGGACTCGAGCCCGCACTCGATATCCTGGGTCAACGGCTGCAACGTGGCCGCATGCTGTGGGAGGAACAAAAGACCACGACTATCGAGTACAACCTCGATGACACGGTGCTGTTGAAGGAAATCGTACTGAAACTTGATAACGAAGCCAGCGATAAGCTGCCCCGTTTTCAGAAAGCTGCCCTGGTGAACTTTATCACGCAACTACACACTCTCGATTGCAGCAGCCGCGAACTGCTGCAGACATTGCGGGTACTGGCGAACCTCGACCCTGGCAGCCGGTTGCAGAGTCACACGAAAATTACAGATCCCTTTCAGCCCTCTGCCTGGAACCCCGAGCGTCTGCTCAAGGCCCTGTTCCCGGCAGTTTGCTGGATCGTTGGCTATACCTTCTGGGTCTACGCCAACCCGCCGGGCGGCCCCGCCATCCCAATGATGTGTGTTGTTTTCGGACTCATGATGGTCATGGCACCGGCCAATCTGTTTGGCCTGCTGATCGTATTTCTACTCAGCATGTTTGTTGTTGTGGCGCCGGTTTATATGTTTCTCATGCCTACACTGGACTCCGGTTTCGGTCTTCTGACTCTTGTCTTCGTTTACACCTTTATCTTTGCTTACCTGGGTGGCCGTTCGCCGATACTGAAGATCGGACCGCTTGTCATGTTTTTCATGCTGGTCAATATTAATAATCAGCAGGCCTACTCATTCATGGCCCTGGTCACGACAGCCCAGGTGCTGCTGCTTGGCATCAGCATCGTGGTGATTGTCCACCGGCTGTTGAGCCCCATGCACCCGGAGAAGATTCTACTGCGCGGTGTGCGCCGTTTTCTGACCGGCAGTGCCCGGATTATTGATAACTTCCACTTACGTTCACCACGGCAGCGAAGTCGCGGACGCAAGCGCAGAAAGCGGGCATTCGAATCAGCCATTCTGCCAGTCTCCTCGCAGTTGTTAAGCATAGAGAAAAACCTGGATTACCCGCTGTATCCGGACAACACACCGGAAAAAGTTCAGCACCTGGTAGACAGCCTGCTATCCGTCCGCCTGCGACTGCAGTCCCTGGAGGCCACCTATACCGTCGCAGAATCTGAATCACCCGAACTGATGCAATCCCTCGACTCACTTAACGCGAAATGGCGCAAGCGCATACGCAACATCCTGGAGAAGTGGGCGCGACTTGAACAGATAGACACCCTTATAAAAGAATGGAGCACCGACTCAACATTAGCCCAGGACCTGGAACAACAGCTAGGCAAGCTGCAACAGGACAAGGACCTGAATGATGTTGACAATCAGGACCTGCGCAATATCTACGCTGTACTTGGCAGCACCCAGAGTCTGCTGGAGGCGATGAAAGAACTGGGTGACAGCATGAAGGAAATCAACTGGAACCAGTGGGCAGTCGAACGCTTCTGACTGTTACCCTGCCAATGGCGCTAGGCTTCAGGTTTTGAAAACAGCTCTCTTAACGCTTTCTTCAGTGGCACGAGAGTTTCAGGCACTTCTATATCCATCACCTGGTCGGTAATCCACTTGTTGTCTTTTTCACCCATGACCGCCGAGACGCTCTCACCAAAATAACGTTTCATTGCATAACCCGGCTCTCCATCCGGCATGGGACACTCGGCATAGTCGGCGCCACGCTCATTAAACATGTTTATCAACGGTTGCCGGTAGTCACCACTACCCTCTGCCTCGCTCCTGTTTTCCTGCATGGTGTTTGCCAGATGCAGCGCCAGCGAGGTAATAAATTCCTGTCGCTCCCCGGCATCCAGTGCCTCGGACTTCATCCGGTCGGCCAGGTGAACCAGGAAGGCAAGAAATTCAGCAATCACATCCATTCGCTGCGAGCGTGAATCTGTCTGGAAGCCTTCATTCTCGAGGTTCAGCAACCCCTGCTGGGCAATACGCCACAGGATAAACGCGGCAGCACCGCCAACTTCATCCAGCGTACGCTCCCTGCCCTTGTTACTCCACTTGCTTTTGACTCTCACTTCAATCTCCCAAAACCAGAATACCTTACTTTATTGCGGTAAATATTCGTAAAGTAGCGACAATTCAGGCCGCATGCTAGCATGGAATTATCAATGGTTTCAGCAAGGTTACGCCGTGCCAGTTACCGGTCAATCAGCCACACCCGTGACACCCGTCGACATCGGCATCCTTTTGCCGACGCTCAAAGCCGTGCGCACCAATTGCCATATAGCCGACGCAAAACATGCCACCGACTACACCCTGTGTGTATACCTGCTGAAAATGCGTGAGTACTATCGCTGGGAACAAAATATTCCATTCAATGAGAAGCTGCAGCACCAGGAACTCACCGAGTGGCTGAGTAGCAGGGAAAACCATTGGGATTCACTGCAAGAGAACGAGTTTGAGCAGGTGCCCGTGGGAGACCGGCAGCATGATCCATTTGCGGCAGAAACCATTAACCAGGCGCTGAATAAACTGGGTTACGTCTATAGCAGCGGATACGGACGCGGCATGAAACCGATGTTCTTCCTCGGCGCACTGGAATCACTGCAGACACTCAACGGCTACACACTCGTGGTCTCAGGCAGGGAATATGCGCGCGATCTTGCGGCCCCACCGGCCATGAGCCAGGGAAAGACCATCTTCGTACGACGTGAATCACTGCGCCGCATGTTATGGGAAAAGGTCGAGGAGTGGCGCTGGAACAAACCTGCCAATGCCATGCAAAACGCGCTGGGCTGTTACGATTTTGACAACGCTGTCGAGCAATCACTCGATGCCATGACCGACAATGAACTGCAGTCGGCCTTGTTACACGAAATCGGTGAAGTGAAGGCCGGTGAGCTGTTGGGCAGCGAATGGGAGGCCATGCTCGCCAGCCTGCCGAACAGCAAGGCTGAAATCATGGTACGCGCCGTACGTGACCACCTTGCCGATGCCCTGTCCACCCTGCCCGGCCTGCTGGAGAACAGGAACACCGCTGCACTCCATTTTTACATCGGAAACATGACCAACATGCGCAAGGCGCTGTTCCCCGAACTGCTGACTGCTTACGAATCCTGGACAGACACTGGCAAGACACAGGCACTCGAACAACTGGCTGCACGGTCTGCTGCACACTGGCTGTTACTGGCTGAAAAAATACTCGGTCTTTACCAGCAACAGGGGCACAACTGTCAACCGGCACTGATTGAATTGATTGAAGCACACACCCTTTAACCGCCACAAAAACGTTATTACATCTCATGTCTACACAAGCGCCTGAAAACAAACCCGCCTTGAAAACCATCTCGGAGGTCAAGGAAAACACCTTCATCTTTGAAAAGCAGAAGGCATTGCCCCTCGATATATGCAATGAAATGATCCGCCGCTTTGAGGCACATCCCAACGAGCAGTATGCCGGGCGCATCGGGCAGACAGTCCAGCAGGAAACAAGCATCAAGCGCTCGACCGATCTGGTGGTCAGCGGCAAGGAACACTGGAAAGACATCGACCGCGAGCTATTCCGCTCACTGGGCCAGGCCATCCATGAATTCCGAGAAACCTATCCGTTTTTCAAGGGGCCGTTCAAGGACAGCGGATATGCCATTCAGCGCACTAACCCGGGTGAGTTCTATCACTGGCACATCGATGGTGGCAGCCACGAATTCAGCCAGCGGCAGTTGGTCGCCGTCTGGTATCTGAATGATGTACCCGGTCCGGGCGGTGAAACCGAGTTTTCATACCAGGATGTACAGGTAAAACCGCAGGCGGGAAAACTGCTACTGTTCCCGCCCTTCTGGACACATGATCACCGTGGCGCCACCCTCGAGCAGGGTGTTAAATACATTGCGACCACCTGGGTGGTGTTTGCCTGATACGCTTTCCTGCCACATGAAAATAATTGAACCGTCGACCCCAGACGAGTTTCAGCGTTATTACGACTTGCGCTGGAAGATTCTGCGCGCACCCTGGAACCAGCCCCGTGGCAGCGAGCAGGATGAGCGGGAACAATCCAGCCGTCATTTAATGGTGATCGACAACAGGCAAGCTGCCATCGCAGTCGGGAGATTGCATTTCAACTCCATACGCGAGGCACAAATTCGTTACATGGCCGTCGATATTGTTCGGCAACGCAAGGGGATTGGTACGCTGTTATTGAACGCACTGGAACAGCAGGCAATAAAATTGGGGGCCGCCCGTATCGTAGTGGATGCCCGCGAAAGTGCGTTACGGTTTTATCGAAAACACGGCTATAACCCGGAATGTCCCGGGCCTGTTCTATTTGATGCTATTGCCCATGTAAGGATGAGAAAGAATATTGCCCTGTAGGAGCGCTTCGCAAGCGCGATCAAATCAACCCAGCACCAGCTCTGTCTCCAGCATTTCGCCATTGGTATCAATACGCAGTGATGTGACACCCGGAACACGCGCCAGCACATAGGCCGACAACAGCACCATCATCTCTTTATTATCGTTATGCATGGCGGTCAGCATTTTGTCACCCACGATCTGGCAACGCTGCTCCTGATTCGGATGATCAACCCAGTCGCGACTCATCTGCCAGCCCTTGTCCATGTCCCGGTCAATCTTGTCGAAGAAGTCACCGGCATCGGAAATGATCGCCTCAGGCACAGTAATCGGGTAAATCTGGTCTTCAATAACAACTTTTAAAATCATATGGAGCGTTTTATCCTTGATGGCAAGATAATAGTGCCTCATCATTTTAACCCATACCGGCCGATACTTGCAGGACTAAACATGCTCACACACATTAAGGGAATACTGGATCAGGATCAGCTGGCAGTTGCACGCAGACTCATTGCTGCAGGCGAGTACTCGGATGGCAGCACGTCCGCAGGGATGGCCGCCCGGCGCGTCAAACATAACGAAGAGCTTGCACTGACTTCCGCGCAACAAAGCGAGCTCAATAACCTGGTCATGGGCAGTCTGGTGAAAAACCCGGTCTACCGCAGTGCCGCCATACCGCTGAAAGTTGCTGCCCCCTACTACGCACGCTATACGCAAGGCATGTCCTATGGCGAGCATGTAGATGATCCAATTATGGGACAGGGAGGTGAACTTTACCGCTCGGATGTTTCCGTCACTATCTTTCTGAACAACCCGGATAATTACGACGGTGGAGAGCTTGTTATCCAGACGCCATTTGGAGAACAACAGGTTAAACTGCCCGCCGGCGATGGCGTCATCTACCCGTCATCCAGCCTGCACCGCGTCGCTGAAGTCAGCCGCGGCGAACGCCTGGTCGCTGTCAGCTGGATTCAGAGCCTGGTCAGGGAACCGGACAAACGTGCCTTGCTGCATGACATGAACCTGGCACGCGAAACACTGTTGCATGAACAACCGGACGCCGAGGTAACGGCACAGGTGAACCACGCCTATATCAACCTGGTCAGGATGTGGTCAGCGATTTAGCAGCGCCCCAAAACAAGACGCTAATCGTCCGCCGGCCCGATATTCATACCGACAGACAACCGTAAACCGGTGCCGAGATGGGCCGTCACCTCATGTAACAGCGACGGTGCAAACATCACCAGCTTGCCTGCTTGCGGTTGAATGCTCACCTTCCTGTCTCCATCATGCAGTATCAGGTCACCGGAGTTGTCGGGCACACGAATGTAATACGCGGCCGAGAGTAACTCGTCGTTTTCATCATGATGATGCAACGATGTCCGGTGCCCGGCTTCCATGGCATTAAACCAGAACCCGGCTTTTAATGACTCTGCCGGAACACCCAGCAACTGCGCAGCCTGTTGTTTCAACACATCCAGCACCGTGGCAATGTCCGGAATGTCTGCTTTTTCTATATAGGTATTCTCGAAGCGGCCGTCAAAATGATGCGACTGCCTTATCCGGTCGGTGGCAGACAATTCCATAAACCGTTGATACAGGCTGGCGTTAAGCTGGTCCGGCTCAGCCAATATAAATTCACGAAAAAGCATGGTTTACCCGCCCGACAGCGCTACAAAACCTGTATTTTACCCACCAGCAGAGCTCACTTGAAGAGCCGGGCCACACCGACCAGCCTAATGGGATATTCCAAATGAGAGATCTTCCGATAGCTGCCACATTGCAATACAATTCGGCATCGAAATTTCTTAACTGGCTTTGAATCAGGAGCATAGATATGGCACTGGAAGTTAATGGCAAGAGTATCGAGACCGATGAGAACGGCAACCTCACCGATCCACATAGCTGGGATGAAGATGTCGCCAAGGCACTCGCAGCCGCGGAAGGTATTAAACTGACCCAGGAACATTGGGACGTACTCAGTTATCTGCGTTCAGAGTACATTGATAATAACGGCGAGCAGCCCGTGGAACGTGCCATCAATAAAGGCATGTCGAAGATATGGGGCAAGAAGGTCACCAGTAAAGATCTCTATGCGCTATTTCCGCTCGCACCCAGCAAGCAGGGCAACAAGGTTGCGGGATTGCCGTTCGTCCTGCGTAAAGGTGGTTATTAAGCGTAATCATTCAGGCCTGAACTCAGAATCGCGCCGCTCCCGGCTTCCTGCCTCCCGCGACGTACCTACATCCTTGTAGGCAAAAAAAAGCCGCACCCTTTCGGGGTGCGGCTTTTCTATTGACCGTCTTGAAACAGGTCTAGCGGTGCGAACCCTTCTCCGCATGCGCCATGTCGACCAGCTTGTTGGCCAGATCCATGTATTCCTGGCGGAATCCCTTCAACACATGCCCCTCTTCAGCAGCAAAGTAGTCTTCCATCTCGACGCCATTTTCATGCTCGTAATCAATAAACTTTTTCTGCATTTCCAACAGTTTCTTGATCAGTTCCTGTTTCTCACTCATGACAAATTCTCCAGATTCAGGTGATTCTTTGATGTGTATGCCAGTATTACCGCTACTATAGAGATTGGTCGAGGCCGACAATATATCCCGAATGGGCAGTTTTCGCTGGCAAGCTTTACCCCCCTGTAAAGGGCGTAAATTCTGCCTCGCTACGATAAAAATACAATCCCCCGCTCGGGATAATTATTCCCCACCGGGTTTCCCGACGGCTTCAATGCCCTTGTGTGGCAGGAACAGGCCACAACCGCGCGTGCGCCCCTCACCAAGCCCGACCTGCTGCAAGCGTACCGACTGCTCCGGTCCCAGGTCCGCAACCATCAGGCTGCGGGTAAACACCGGGCCATCGGAGAAATTCAGGGTGTGCGTGATGCCACCGAGCATCTTCCTGCAAGGTATATCCAGCGCCTGCAGTAGCCCGGCAACCTCTTCAAGAAACTCGGTTTCATCCAGTTCTTCACGGGTGATTACGTAACGTGAGAACAGGGTCGGCAGACTGGATAGCAGGAACACATCCGACTTGCCAATCTCAAGCGGGTGACCTCCGATATCCAGCGTTTCACCGCTCAATGCCTGCGCCTCTTGCAGGCGGCTGTTAGGTATTCGCAGGCGCATTCGGGTGCGCTTCGAAAGATGCAGCAGTTCATTTTCGGTATCTTCCGGCCGTAACCAGCCATTACCGGATGCCGCGCCGTGGATCAGGTGTATACCGGCATATTCTTCCTCTGCAAGCCAGGGCAGTGCTTCCAGCAAAGCAGACGAGAGTAAGTGCGCATGATCCAGCGGTATCGTTGGACAGCCTATCTTGTAGGCCAGATCCACGACATCATCCGGTATAGCAAATTCCGGCACCTTGTCTTTGTCATCATTCCAGTACATAGGGGCTATCTTCTCTGTCTATCCGCTGTTTTGTGCGGCCGAAAACACGGCTTCCAGCTTGTCTTCCCAATCCTGTGGTGTATCCGGAAACGGGGGTTTCACATCCATTCGAAAAAACATTTCACCACCTTGTGCATGCTCGCTGATTACCTGTTTCAGGCCTTCGAACGACTCAAGGTCATGGCGCTGCAGCAACACTTCACTCAACCAAAGCATGGGTAAACTCCGCTATTCTTTCTGTTTCATCAGTTCAGGTACCATGTATGCGGTCATGATAGCGGGCGCGGTACAGTAATCGTTGCTGGCCGCTGGCCGCATCATCGTTAAAGGCTTCACGCCTGTGCAGTACATTATTGCAGATAATCCCCTGCCCGGCGCACAAGCGGTGCCTTATTATGTATATGGAGTCATTTGACAACAGTTCAAGCAAAAACCCTGCTGCCAGGCGTGTTTCCCGGTCATCCTTCCACTCGATACTGCGGGTACGCGCGGTATAGCGCATGTGCAGCGCACCGCCATCATCCGCAATTGAAAACACCGGTCCGGACCGCGCCGGACGCAGCTCAACTCCCGCCTCTATATTCGGCGGTATTGTCATGGCATCCGGCTGCATGAGCGCCTTTATATAGTCGGGGTTCTCATCACGCAGTAGCAAATAGGCAATCTCGGGGTCCAGAAACAGGTTATCTCCACCACTCGCCGAGGTAGAGACGCAGTGCATGACGATGCCGCGTACCTGCTCATCCAGGCGGTTGTAATAGCCGTCGGTATGCCAGTTCAGCGGGCGATTGGTATAGGGAATATAGTGTGTGCCGGCACTCGCCTCGACCACCCGCAGGGACGTAATACTGTCCTCGTCGGCACGCAGGTTCATGTCCATGCGCTCAAGGCCAAACTGCCGTCCGAATGCGCGTATGGCCTGTTTGTCTGTCTCGCCCCCGCCGGTTATTTCGTAGATGGCAAGATTGCTGTGGCGGCAACGCTCCAGAATAGTCGCATGCTCCTGTTCCGTGAGCGAAGCGGCATCCTTGACCGGCACGACCCGATCGGCCGATTGCGCGGCAACATTGGCAAGTTTTGCGGCACGCCACGTTTGGTACCCGGCTTCATTGGCAAGATTAAACGGTTGCAATGTTGTGCTGAAATTTGACATGACCGATGACGCCATATTAAGAACACAGAATATTTTAATACACTACTTTTTCACGAAAACAATACGTACACCATCCAGTTGATAATACATCTTATTCTCATTAAAAAAACAGAAATCCGGATGTCCGGACGTGACGTTTGCACGTAAAAAATCGATTAAGTTCGCGTTAACATAAGAAAAAATTTTACTCGCATTAGTAAACCACTGCGTAACAACTAACTATTGGAATTTAAATAATTTTTTTGCCAATACCCATTTCGGGATACAGGCCAATATCCGCGCCACCCCATGGGTAGGATATGTTCACATAGACACCAACTCTAGAATGCGCCTAATCAATAGTTTATCTGCCAGCGTGCAGGATTAACTGACTGATTTCGGGTTGCCTGAAGTATTTATTCGGGCAACAAATAGCGATTTGAAAAATGGTGTAAGCGAAAACTTATCTCAGGAGACCACCATGGCGAAGAACAACTACCCGACACCAATGCTTGATACTCTGGAACCTGGCCCATGGCCGAGTTTCATTACCGGCATCAAGCGACTGCGTGACGATCACCCGGATGAGCGTATCAATAATGTGACCAATGGTCTGCTTGGTCAGCTGGAACATTCCTATGAAACCCGCAAGGGCTACTGGAAAGGCGGCACCGTCAGTGTCTATGGATATGGCGGCGGTATCATCCCGCGTTTCTCTGAAGTCGGCGATGCCTTTCCGGAATCAAAAGAGTTCCATACCATTCGTGTACAACCGCCTGCCGGCAACTTCTACACTACTGATATGTTGCGCCAGCTCGGCGACAGCTGGGAGAAGCATGGCTCCGGCCTGGTGACCTTCCACGGTCAGACCGGCAACATCATGTTCATCGGAACCACCACCGATGGCACCCAGCACTTCTTTGACGAAATCAACGAGTACGGTTTCGACCTTGGCGGCGCCGGCCCCTGTGTACGGACTGCCATGTCCTGCGTCGGTGGCGCCCGTTGCGAGATGTCCAACTGCAACGAACATGGTATTCACCGCTGGATGGTGAACAACTTCACCGATGACGTGCATCGCCCGGCCCTGCCCTACAAGTTCAAGTTCAAGGTCTCCGGTTGCCCGAATGATTGCCAGAACGCCATCGAGCGAGCCGATTTCGCCATCATCGGTACCTGGCGCGACGACATGAAGGTCAACCAGGAAGAGATCAAGAACTACATCGAGAAGAAAGGCCGTCAGTACATCATCGACAACGTCATCACGCGTTGCCCGACACAGGCCATTGCGCTGGATGACAACGACAACTTTGTCGTCGACAACCACAACTGCGTACGCTGCATGCACTGCATGAACGTCATGCCCAAGGCACTGCACCCGGGTGATGACAAGGGTGTCACCATCCTGATCGGTGGCAAGCGCACTTTGAAGATCGGTGATCTCATGGGTACCGTGGTCGTGCCGTTCAAGAAACTGGAAACCGAGGAAGACTACGAAAGCCTGCAGGAAATGGCCGAAGACATTATCGACTTCTGGGCAGAAAATGGTCTGGAGCACGAGCGTACCGGTGAAATGATCGAACGCATTGGTCTGGTGAACTTCCTCGAAGGCATCGGTATCGATGTTGATCCAAACATGGTCGGCAGCCCGCGTCAGTGTTCCTACGTCCGCATGGATGGCTGGGACGAGGAAGCCGAGAAATGGTTTGAGAGAAAGCGCGAAGAGAAACAAGCCGCTTCTGCCTAACCGACCCGACGTTGAATCACAACAGTCCCGGTGCCTGGCACCGGGGCTTGTTCAATAAATACAGAAATTCAGGAGAATCACATGGCACAAGAAATGCGTTCGCCAATTGAATCCGGCTGTCCTGACGGGTTCCAGTACATGCATCCTGTGATGCGCAAAAACTTTGGTCAGTGGGCCTACCACGAAGACCCGCAACCCGGTGTATTGGTGCATGTCTCAAATAGCGGTGAGAAAATATGGACTGTCCGTGCCGGCACCCAGCGCATCCTCGACGTTTACACACTGCGGGAGCTGTGTGACATCGGCGACAAGTTTGGTGATGGCTATATCCATTTCACCATTCGCAGCAACATCGAATACCAGGTTGCTGACGAGGCCAAGGTCGAACCGCTGATCAAGGCACTGACCGATGCCGGCTATATTGTTGGCGGCACCCGTAACTCGGTGGCCATGCTGTCTCACACCCAGGGCTGGTTGCACTGCGACATCCCGGGTACCGACGCCTCCGGTGTAGTGAAGTCCATGATGGACGAACTGATTGGCGAGTTTAAAGAATGGAACATGCCTAACCGCGTGCACATGACCACCTCCTGCTGTCAGATCAACTGTGGCGGCCAGGGTGACATTGCCATCAACGTGCAGCACACCAAGCCACCGAAGATCAACCATGACCTGGTGTCCAACGTCTGCGAACGTCCTTCTGTTGTTGCACGTTGCCCGGTTGCCGCGATTCGCCCGGCACTGGTTAACGGCAAGCCATCGCTGGAAGTGGACGAGAAGAAATGCATCTGTTGTGGTGCCTGCTTCCCGCCCTGCCCGCCAATGCAGATCAACGATGCAGAACACTCCAAGCTGGCCATCTGGGTCGGTGGCAACCACTCCAATGCACGCGGCAAGCCGACCTTCCAGAAACTGGTTGCCTCCGGCATACCGAACAACCCGCCGCGCTGGCCGGAAGCCACGGCCGTTGTCAAGAAGATCCTCAAGACCTACAAGGAAGATGCAAAAGACTGGGAACGCATGAACGACTGGGTCGAGCGCATTGGCTGGCCGCGATTCTTCGAAAAAACCGGTCTGCCGTTCACAAAGTACCACATTGATAACTGGCGTGGTGCCCGTGCAAGCCTGAACGCCTCAACACATATTCGCTTCTAGGGGATACGTTACATGAAGCTCACTATTCAGGTTAACGAAGGTCCGTATCAGCACCAGTCTTCTGATTCGGCCTATTATTTCGCCAAGGCCGCGCTGGAGAAAGGACACGAAATCTTTCGTGTCTTCTTCTACCACGATGGCGTCAATAATGGCACGCGACTGACAACCCCGCCACAGGACGACCGCAATATCGTCGCCCGCTGGAGCGAACTGGCACAGGAGCATGACCTTGACATGGTGCTGTGCGTCGCCGCGGCACAACGCCGCGGCATCGTCGATGACGGCGAAGCCGAACGCAACGGCAAGGACGCAACCAACATCGCACCCGGCTTCCGCATTTCGGGACTCGGGCAGCTGGTCGAGGGTGCCATACAGAGTGACCGCCTGGTTGTGTTCGGCGATTAACGGGAGAACAGCATGTCAGGAGCTACCAAGAAATTTTTGTTTATCAACCGCAAGGCCCCTTACGGGACCATCTATGCGTGGGAATCACTGGAAGTGGTGCTGATTGGTGCCGCTTTCGAACAGGATGTCAGTCTGGCCTTCATGGACGACGGTGTGTACGAACTGGTGAAAGGCCAGGACACCGCCGGTATCGGCATGAAGAACTTCTCACCGACCTACTCTGCACTGGGCGATTATGAAATCACCAAGATTTATGTCGAGAAGGAATCGCTGGAGGAACGTGGACTGACACTTGAAGACCTGCAGCACCTGGTCTGGGAAGACGAGGACGATGACTGGGCCGAAAGGGATTCCATTCACCTGGTCAGTCGTGCCGAGCTCGGTACTGTCATGGCAGAACAGGATGTCCTGTTTAACTTTTAATCGGGAAGGTCAAACACATGTCAATGTTACATCTGGTAAATAAATCGCCTTACGAAAACAGCACTCTCGACAGGGCATCATCCACCATGAATGAAGGTGATGCATTGCTGCTGATCGAAGATGCTGTATACGGTGCTGTCAAAGCCGGTAAGGCGTCAGCAATGCTTGGCGGTTGCACGGTATCCGTACTGGGTCCTGATCTGGCCGCTCGTGGTATTTCTGAAGACAAGCTGGCTGATGGCGTTAATGTCGTTGACTATGCCGGTTTTGTGGAATTGGTAGAAGCCAACGACAAAGTACAGTCCTGGCTCTGAAACTTTTTAATTAACTAGCATCATCCAACGAGGAGACCTCACATGGGTAGTATCGAAGCAAACGGCAAGACATATGAAACTGACGAAGAAGGTTATCTGGCAGATCTGAACACATGGGACAAGGATGTTGCTGACGTCATGGCAAAGATCGACGACTGCGAGCTGACCGAGAGCCACTGGGAAGTGATCAACTTCCTGCGTGAGTACTACGAGGAATACCAGATAGCTCCCGCGGTTCGCGTGCTGACCAAAGCCATCGGTAAAAAGCTCGGCAAGGACAAGGGTAACAGCAAGTACCTGTATGAACTGTTCCCGTACGGTCCGGCCAAACAGGCCTGTAAGTATGCCGGCCTGCCGAAGCCGACTGGCTGCGTCTAAAAACCGGTCAACACGTATGCAGAGGGGGCTTCCCTCTGCATACACTGACTGTTTCTTGTCAAACCAACCGTAAGGGAGCTCAGAAACATGACGTTTCTGACCATAGTTTATGCGCTGCTGTTCTACGCTGCCACGATCTTGCTGGTCGTTGGTCTGGCGTTTAAAATTCGCCAGTATGCGAAGACACCGGCACCGCTGAAGATACCAACCACCCCTGCACCGGTGACACGTACCGGCGTGGTAATGCGCATGTTCCGCGAACTGGTATTTTTCGAGAGCCTGTTCAAATCGAACAAGTGGATCTGGATATTTGGCTGGATGTTTCATTTCGGCATGTTTCTGGTACTGGCGCGTCACCTGCGCTATTTCACAGACCCGGTATGGACCTGGGTTGACCTGATACAGCCTTTTGGCATGTACGCCGCCTTCGCCATGGCTGCCGGACTGCTTGGCCTGTGGGCACGGCGCATACTGGTTGACCGCGTGCGTTATATCACCGCCCTGTCAGACCACCTGATGCTGGCACTGTTGTTTGCCATCGCCGGCACCGGCCTGATGATGGACTACGTGACCCATACCGATATTGTTGCAGTCAAGGAATTTTTCCGTGGCCTGATGTATTTCAACTGGCAACCCATCCCGGAAGACCCGGTCCTGCTGATCCATCTGGCACTGGTTGCCACGCTGATGATTATTTTCCCGATCAGCAAACTACTGCACGCACCCGGTGTATTTTTCAGTCCTACCCGTAACCAGGTGGACAACCCGCGTGAAAAACGTCATCTGTCCGCATGGGCAGCCGAGCTGGAAAAGTAATCAGGAGCTAGAGCGTGGCTGATTTCGAAGTACCGGAACTGAAAGAATATCCCGTCATTCCTGGCATCCAGGAAGGGACCATGGCGCACAGCAAGCCATTTGTCGCCAAGGAGCAATTCCAGGAGCCGCTGGGATTTCCCGGCGAACTGGTCGACAACTGGCAACAGGTCGCCTATGACAAGATGGAGGAACTGACCGGCAAATACCGCTCACTTGCCGTGTATCTCGATTCCTGCGTCAAATGCGGCGCCTGTACTGACAAGTGCCACTATTATATTGGTACCGCTGATCCGAAAAACATGCCGGTTGCCCGCCAGGACCTGTACCGCAAGGTGTACCGACGCAAGTTTACCTTCGCCGGCAAGTACTTCCCAAAACTGGTCGGCGCAGTTGATCTGACAAAAGAAGTGCTTGATGACTGGTACAGCTACTTCCACCAGTGTTCACAGTGTCGCCGCTGCTCGGTATTTTGCCCCTACGGCATCGATACCGCGGAAATTTCCATGGCCGCACGCGAAGTCATGGATAGCATCGGTGTTGGCCAGAAGTACTGTAACGAAATTATCGCCAAGGTCTACAAGATTGGTAACAACCTCGGACTGCCGCAACCCGCCCTCGTCGACACACTGGAAGGGCTGGAAGAAGACATTGAAGACGAGACCGGCGTCACGGTACGTCTGCCCGTGGATGAAAAAGGCGCCGAAGTACTGGTTGTCACCCCGTCGGCCGACTTCTTTGCCGAACCGCATGTTGATGGCCTCATGGGTTACGCCAAGGTCTTTCACGAAGCCGGTGTCAGCTGGACCCTCAGTTCGCATGCCAGTGAAGCGGCGAACTTCGGCATGTTCATCGGCAGTTACGAGAACATGCGCAAGGTGTCGCTGCGCATCCGCGAAGCAGCGCTGGATCTCGGTGTAAAACGCATCATCTTTGGTGAGTGTGGCCACGCCTGGCGTGTCGCCTACAGCTTCCTGAATACGCTGGCCGGACCGTTCGATTTCCTGGATCCAAAATATCCGGTTCCCCAGCACATTATGGAATTTACCCATGATCTGATTCAGCGCGATGCACTCACACTGGACAAGTCCGCCAACGATGACATGGTCCTGACCTTTCACGACTCCTGTAATGTGGCCCGCGCCTCACGCATGGGGCCGAAACCGGGTGGTCAGTTCGTGCTGCCACGTGAAGTCATCAAGGCCAGTTGTAACCACTTTTATGATATGCCCCAGGACACCATTCATGAGTCCACCTTCTGCTGTGGCGGCGGTGGCGGCCTGCTGACCGACGACCTCATGGAACTGCGCGTCAAGGGTGCCCTGCCCCGAATGGAAGCACTGAAGTACGTCGTGGAGAAACATGGCGTCACACACATGGCCGCCATCTGTGCCATCTGCAAGAGTCAGTTTGCAAAAGTGCTACCCTATTACGGCTTCCAGATGGACAGCATCGTCAGCGTGCACCAGCTGGTCAGCAACGCGATTGTACTGGGCAACAAACAGTAACTATTAACATCCGGTTAAGATTGATAACCAGATCAGATAACAGGAGAAAGACATGGCAACTTCTCGAGATGACATGGAAAAAGATCTGACATTTCGCCGTTTTGAAGAAGGCGATTACACATATAAACGCAAGGGCGACGACATCTTCAATGAAGACAAGTCCTACAAGTGCCCGACCTACGTGCACCGCACACCGCCATGTCAGGGCAGCTGTCCGTCCGGCGAGGACATCCGCGGCTGGCTGCAAATTGTCAACGGCATCGAGAAGCCCTCCGGTGAAATGAGCATGGAGGAATATGCCTTCCGCCGCTCCACCGATGCGAACCCCTTCCCTTCCATGATGGGCCGTGTTTGTCCGGCACCGTGCCAGGACGGCTGCAACCGCAACAATGTCGAGGATTTTGTCGGGATTAATTCCGTAGAGCAGTTCATTGGTGATACTGCTTTCGAACATAAATATACCTTTGACAATTCAGCCCCGCTGAGCGGCAAGAAGATCGCCATCATCGGCGGTGGTCCGGCCGGTATGGCCGCCGCCTACCAGCTGCGCCGCAAAGGCCATGCCAGTACCATTTTCGATGACCATGAAGAACTGGGCGGCATGATGCGCTACGGCATACCGGGCTATCGCACCCCGCGTGACGTGCTCGACCACGAATGCCAGCGCATCGTGGACATGGGTGGCATTGAACTGCGCATGAATACCCGCGTCGGCAAGGACATCAGCATCGAGCAGATTGAGAAAGACTATGACGCCATCCTCTGGGCCCTGGGCTGTAAATCAGGTCGCAAGTTACCAGTCCCCAACAGCGATGCACCCAACTGCGTCTCCGGTGTTGCCTTCCTGGAGGCCTTTAACAAGGGCACTCTGAAGGTCACTGCCGACAGGGTCGTGTGCGTGGGTGGTGGTGACACCTCGATTGACGTGGTCTCCGTTGCCCGCCGCCTCGGCAAGATCAACATGCTTGGCAAGGAAGACCGTCCGGAACAGGTCATCGGTGGCTACGTTGCCCATGACTCTGCCTTTGCCGCAGCACGTGAAGGTGCAGAAGTCATCCTGACTTCCCTGTTTCCAAAGGAAGAAATGACTGCGGCTGAACATGAAGTCCATGATGCACTGCATGAAGGTGTGCGCATTGATGATGGCGTCATGCCGATGGAAGTCGTGCTCAACGATGAAGGCCGTGCCACTGCACTGAAGATGGCCAAATGCACCATGGAAGACGGGCGCCCGGTCGCAATCGAGGGCACCGAGTATACAATTGAATGTGATCTGGTCGTGTCGGCTATTGGCCAGGGCGGTGATCTGTCCGAGGGCCTTGAGTCACTCGATAACGGTCGCGGACTGATTGATGCCGATGTTTTCTACCAGGTACCGGACCGCAAGGGTCACTTTGTCGCCGGCGATATTATTCGCCCGCACCTGCTGACAACCGCCATCGGTCAGGCTTCTATTGCCTCGGATAGTATCGACCACTATCTGAAACATGAAGAGCAGAAGAAACGTCCGAAAGTCGACGTACATCACTTCGAACTGATGCAAAAGCTGAGTGAAGCCAGCCTGATGCCGGAAGGATACGAGGTAGAAAAAGAAGGTGACCTGCGTGGCACCGACGGTTCCAAGTATGCCGTACACAACTACGAGGACCGCGCCAGCGCAGAGATTATCGCCTCAGACCGATTGTTCCTGGGTCATTTCCCGTTTACCCCGCGCAACAAGCGCAGTTCCAGCGGTCCGTCAGCAGAGGAAGTGCTGGGTCACTTTGCGGAACGTGGCGTCGGTCTGACTACCGAGCAGGCCGTAAGCGAGTCCGGACGCTGCATGAGTTGCGGGATGTGCTTCGAGTGTGACAACTGCGTGATCTACTGTCCGCAGGATGCCATTTTCCGCGTCAAGAAAGACGCGTACACCACTGGTCGTTATGTTGATACTGACTACACCAAGTGTATTGGCTGCCATATCTGCGCTGATGTCTGCCCGACCGGCTACATCGACATGGCCATGGGTGACCACTAACCGCGAATCATTGACACATGATTAAATACAGCCTCATTACTCTGCTATACAGCCTGCTGCTGGGTGTTTACACACCCGGCATCGCAGCTGATGCAAGCTCTGACGAGAGTTCCTCGGGTTTCTACATTCCCGAAGCCCAGCGACGCTTCAGCGAAGAACAGGGTTGCGTTGAACCGACTGAGGAAATGCGCACCAATCACATGGAGTATATTCTCGATCAGCGGGATGCGACCGTGCATGAAGGCATCCGTACAAAACAGTACAGCCTGGCGGAATGCATTAACTGTCACGTCAGTGATGCCCCCGATGCACCGCGCTACGAGAGTGAGAAACACTTCTGTAACAGCTGCCATACCTTTGCATCCGTCAGTATTGACTGTTTCCAGTGCCATGCAGACCGGCCGGTTAAATCACGCTTCCAGTCCCTGTTAAACGAGGGCATTGGCAATGAGTAAAGAATCGAACATTGATATTTACCGCCGTCGCTTCCTGAGTGGTACAGCAACTGCTGCTGCCGGGCTTGCGGTAGCGCCTGGTGTGCTGCTGACAGAAGTTGCCAATGCCAGACCGGCTGATGAAGCCGTGAGCAGCGATGTCCGCTGGGGCATGCTGATCGATACCAACAAGTGTGACAATGGTTGTGATGACTGCGTGACCGCCTGCAACGAAGAGCACAACCTGGAAGGTTTCGGTCGCCCGACCACGGATGCCCAGTGGATACGCAAGGTCACCTTGAAAGACAAGCAAACCGGGCATGTGCAGACACTGCCAATGCTGTGCCAGCACTGTGAACACCCGCCGTGCGTGGATGTCTGCCCGACCGGTGCGTCCTTCAGGCGCGATGATGGCATTGTGCTGGTGGACAAGCACATCTGCATCGGCTGCCGTTACTGCATGATGGCCTGCCCCTATAAGGCACGCTCCTTCATTCATGAAAAACTGCATGATCAAATGCCGTATTCACCTCGGGGCAAGGGGACTGTCGAGTCCTGTACCTTCTGTGTACATCGTGTGGATGTAGGCATGACACCGGCCTGTGTTGAAGCATGCTCGGCTGAAGATCACAACGCCATGACGTTCGGGGATCTGAATGACCCTGACAGTGATATCTCACAACAATTGAAGCAACATAGCAGCCGCCAGATTCGTGCTGATCTGGAACTCAATACCGGCGTGCGCTACCGGGGACTCTGATGAAGGAACTTGTATTCAAGGAAATCGACGGTGGCAAGCCGTTTTACATGCTGCTGGGGTTTATGGGTCTGTTCGTACTGACCGCACTCGGCGCTGCCTGGTACATGGAACATAATGGCCACTGGGTCACCGGCATGAACAATCAGATCGTCTGGGGAACACCGCACGTATTTGCCGTGTTCCTGATTGTGGCGGCCTCCGGTGCACTGAATGTCGCCTCAATCAGTTCTGTCTTTCAGAAAACTGCCTACAAGCCACTGGCACGCCTCTCCGGCCTGCTGGCCATTGCGCTGCTGGTGGGTGGTCTGGCGGTCCTGGTACTCGACCTCGGTCGCCCGGACCGTCTGATCGTTGCCATGACGTACTACAACTTCAAGTCCATCTTTGCCTGGAACATTATGCTCTACACCGGCTTTATGGCCGTTGTTGGCGTATACCTGTGGATGATGATGGAACGCAAGATGAACCAGTTTACCCGAGTGGCCGGTTTCAGCGCCTTTGTCTGGCGTCTCATACTGACCACGGGTACCGGTTCCATCTTTGGTTTTCTGGTTGCAAGACAGGCCTATGACACGGCCATCATGGCACCGATGTTTATTATCATGTCCTTTTCCTTCGGACTCGCGATCTTCATCCTGGTGCTGATGGGCATCTATAAATGGTCCGATCGCCCGCTGGGTGACAGCATCCTGTTTCGACTCAAGAACCTGCTGGGCGTTTTTATTGCCGCGGTGCTGTATTTTGTACTCGCCTACCACCTGACCAATCTGTACATCACCGAGAATCATGGTGTCGAACGCTTCATCCTGATGGATGGCGGTGTCTACACCCGGCTGTTCTGGATTGTACAAATTGGACTCGGCAGCCTGCTGCCACTGGCACTGCTCTACCACCCGTCAACCGGGAAGTCCCGGGGCTGGATCGGCATTGCCTCACTGCTGGTGATCATCGGCGGAATGGCACAGATCTATGTCATCATCATCGGCGGCCAGGCCTACCCGATGGAACTCTTTCCTGGCAAGGAAGTGGTCAGCTCATTTGCTGATGGCGTCGTCGGTAGCTATACACCGAGCCTGCCCGAGGTCGTCCTTGGCATCGGCGGCGTTGCGCTGGCACTGGCGGCCACATTTGTCGGCGTCAGGGTGCTGCGGTTCCTGCCGGACAGCCTCTCAGATGAGGCGGTTGATCCACACTACGCCGCAAAGTAAGCTGAAGCCTCCCACCTGATCGGCGCAGTATCCCGCCAGGCGAAGCCCAATGTCCCGCCTGCTGATATCGGCAGCTCACAAGTCCTCCGGAAAGACCACCGTGTCCCTGGGGCTGTGTGCTGCGCTGGCAGCACGTGACCTTATAGTACAACCCTTCAAGAAAGGCCCTGACTACATAGACCCCATGTGGCTGGGCCAGGCCGCCGGCCGGCCCTGCCACAATCTTGATTTCTATTGCATGTCGCATGAGGAAATCCTGGCCACTGTCGGCCAGTGCTCGACCGATGCCGATATCAGCCTGATCGAAGGAAACAAAGGGCTGTATGACGGTCTCGACCTGGATGGCAGCAACAGCAATGCCGCGCTGGCGACATTGACGCAGACACCGGTCATCCTGGTACTCGATGCCCGTGGCATGACCCGCGGCATTGCACCGCTGATACTGGGCTACCAGGCATTTGACCCCGAGGTCCGGATCGCCGGCATCATCCTGAATCAGCTGGGCGGCAGTCGGCACGAGGCCAAGCTGCGCGCCGTGATTGAGCATTACACGGATGTGCCGGTCATCGGTGGCGTGCATCGCAACCAGGCACTGATAATAGACGAGCGTCACCTGGGCCTCATCCCCAGTAACGAGGCCTGCGCCGCTGACAAAAAGATCATCGAGATCCGTGACCGGATCAAGGACCAGGTTGATCTTGACAGACTGCTGGACGTTGCCGGCCACGATACGCTGGACTTTACACCGCCCCCACCCGCACCTGAAATCACCACGGCACCCGTTCGAATTGGAATCGCTCATGACACGGCATTTGGTTTTTACTATCCGGATGATCTTGCTGCCCTTGAACAGGCCGGCGCAGAACTGGTGACCTTTAACACGCTCACCGATGCAGCACTGCCAGCGATTGATGGCCTTTTTATTGGTGGCGGCTTTCCGGAGTGTCACATGGAGAGGCTTGAGAGTAATACTGCACTCCGTGCTGATATCCGCAAGGCCATTCAGAACGGCCTGCCAGCCTACGCTGAATGTGGTGGTTTAATGTACCTGTCACGCAGTCTCAGCTGGAACGGCAAGCGCGCTGCTATGGTCGGGGTCATACCGGCCGACACGGTCATGCATGCCCGACCACAGGGGCGCGGTTATGTACGGCTGCGGGAAACGGCCAATGCCCCATGGCCCGCTGATGCCCCGTCAGGTGAAGTTGCCGCCCATGAATTTCATTATTCAAATCTTGAGAACATGACTGAACCACTGACATTTGCCTACGAAGTGTTGCGCGGTTCCGGTGTCGACGGCCGGCATGACGGCATTGTGATTAATAATTTGCTGGCCTGCTACAGCCACATGCGTGATACCGGGCAACATCACTGGGCACAAAGATTCGTGGAATTTACCAGGATGCACCACGGTTGATACAGAAGTGATTCAAGCACCATATAATAATTATTTCCCATCCATAAAGAAAAACACGCGCCAGGCCGCAAAGATCGAAAAGTAATAAGCTGTTATTATAGACGTATTAATATTTCGTGAATTCAATTCTGGCGTCTTTACGCCTTTGCGAGAGAAATTACAGGAGTCACCGTGATCACCATTACACCCGCTGCCACCGAGCAAATACGCGCCTCAGCCGAACAGGGAAACATGCAAGGGTTGGCCATGCGTATCGCTGCAAAACGGAACCCGGACGGTACCATGCACTACGGCATGGGCTTCGATGAAAATGACCTGGAGGGCGATATACATGTTGATGCAGACGGCATCGACGTCGTAATCGGTGAAAGCAGTTTTGTACTCCTGGAAGGCACGACACTGGACTATGTCGAACTTGAGTCGGATAACTGGCAGTTTATTTTTATGAACCCTAACGATAGCAACTACTCACCACCGGCACAGACCGGAAGTAAATAAGCATGCCCCGGCAGCCAACAGCAGAATACGACAGGGCAAGGTTCAGCGAGAAGGACCTCGAGGGAATGTCACTGCAAATTCTTTACGAGGTTGTCTCCAGTATTAATTCGGCATATGGCCTGGATGATCTGCTTACCCGCTTCATGTACACCCTGAAACGGATTACGAAATCACGGGCCGCAGCCATCTGGGTAGTACAGAGTACGGGACACATGGAGCTGTCCTCCAGTAGTGGCATTGATGAATCACTGATACTGCCGGAACGCAAGGATGTGCGTCGCTGCCTGTATGAACGCGCATTAACCGAGGGGAAAATATGGGTCGAAGAAGACCTGGAAAAATGCGAAAAAATTGCAGGCCGGCGATTTTTTGATGATAACAATACCGGAATGGTCGCCGTTCCAATGCGCTATCGTGGCGTCGTCACGGGCGTTATTAATCTGTTTCTCGACACACCGCTTATTGAATCAATCGACAGCATCAAGCCGTTGCTGACCAGCATCGCCCATCATCTCAGCATCGCCATCGAAAAGTCACATAACGAGGAACTGAGCCAGCAACACATAATCAAGGACGAACGAACCCGGATTGCGCACGAACTGCATGATTCACTGGCCCAGACTCTCGCCAGCCTGCGTTTCCAGGTCAGGGTTCTGGACGAGACCCTGCACCAGGGGGACGAATCCACGACCTGGCAACAACTTGAACAAATCGAGAACAGCCTTGATGAAGCCAATACCGAATTGCGTGAACTGATTGCCAATTTTCGCGCCCCGACCTCCAACCAGAACCTGCTGGATGCTATCGAGAAAACCGTCAGCCAGTTCCGTAATGAAACCGACATTAAAGCCTATTTGCAGAAAGAATGGTCCAATACCTCTCTTACAAGAGAAAATGAAACACAGATTCTGCGTATAATCCAGGAAGCACTCTGGAATATCAGAAAACACAGTGAGGCCAAGACTGTGCGTATCATGCTGAGAGACGGCCTGGAAGGAAAGTGTCATATTCTCATTGAAGACGACGGTATTGGCATCAACGACCAGGTCTATGGATCCCCCGGCGAACACATTGGCCTGACAATTATGAGAGAACGGGCATCCCGCCTGGGTGGCGAACTGCGAGTCGAGAGTGAACCCGGAGAAGGTACTCGTATTGTACTGGAGCTCAACCAACCCGAGGTCAAGAGTAATCTGACATGAGTCTGAACATTCTGCTAGTTGATGATCACACCCTGTTCCGCGAAGGGCTGGAAAGTCTGCTGAGCCGCAGGGATATTAATATTGTTGCAGCAGTCGGCAGCGGTCAGGAAGGCCTGCGCCTCGCTACAGAGCTGGAGCCGGATGTGGTGTTACTGGATATGCGCATGCCGGAAATGGATGGCATGGAAGTTCTGCGACAGCTGCGCAAAAAAGGTTTCAACAACCCGGTTGCCATGCTAACCACCAGCAGTGATGAACGCGACCTGGTGGAGTCACTACGCAGTGGCGCACAGGGTTACCTGCTTAAGGACATGGAGCCGGACCAGCTGGTACTGGCACTGCGTGACATTGTGGCCGGGAAAACGGTGGTTGCGCCCGACCTTGCGCCGGTGCTTGCGCGCGTGGTTCAGGGTGACAGCATTACACCTGCTGAAGAAAGTCCGTTCACCAAGCTGACCCCCCGTGAGAATGAAATTCTCGCCCTGCTGGCCGAGGGACAAAGCAACAAGGTCATTGCACGCAATCTGGGGATCTCCGATGGTACGGTCAAACTGCATGTGAAATCGATCCTGCGCAAGCTGGGTGTACATTCCCGTGTTGAGGCCGCGGTTATCGCAGTAGAACACGGGCTGCGCACATCCAACCGTAACAATAGCCAAAGCGGGGCATCCTGAGAAACCCTGAAATGAAGACCTTTTCAGATCTGGTCGCCGCCCGTCTGGGCGATGTAGATGAGGAGTTCCCCTGGGATGTTGAAGAAAGAAGCAGCAAGGGCCAGTCACCGCTTATTGTCGATGTTCGTGAACACCATGAATTTTCCGCCATGCACATAGAGGGTTCACTGCATGTTCCGCGTGGCATTATCGAATCCGCCTGTGAATATAACTACGAGGAAACCATCCCGGAACTGGTCGAGGCGCGTGATCGTGACATCGTTGTTGTTTGCCGCTCGGGAAACCGCAGCGTGCTTGCTGCCTTTACCATGCAACTTATGGGTTACCGGCAGACCCGTTCCATGAAAACCGGTTTACGCGGCTGGAATGACTACGAGTTACCGCTGGTTAATGCCGACGGCAAGCCCGTGACAGTCGAAGATGCCGACGAATTCTTCACTACCAGACTAAGACCGGACCAGACTGGACCAGGCAAATAAAGCGTTGCACGGTATACACAGGCTTTTGAACGGTTAATTTATTGATAACTCAGCACAGAGACAGGGAGTACACAGAGTAGTTACGCAATAGAATTTCGAGAAAAGACAATAAAACAGGAGCCAATCAATAATACACGCTCTCTGCGCCTCCACGGTAAATGGTTACCCTCTATTTAACCTATGGCACCAGGCCCGGATAGACCGGCCTTTGGATTTACGACTCGCGGACATTCGTGAGAAAAACGGAATTTACATGAAGTTTTACCGACCAAAATCGATCCTGCGGCTGATCCTGACCGGCTTCTCGCTGGTGGCTCTGCCACTGATCATTGCACTGGTCTTTGCCACCATCTCGGTGGACCGTCTGGTCAGGCAGAGCCAGCACACCCTGCTGCAAAGCGTGATGGCAACCCTGAGCAGCCAGGTGCTAATCGAGGCCATTACCGCCATGGAGCGCAATGCGCGTCAATACCAGGTGCTTGGCGACAAGGTACTGTTCGATGTCTACGAGGAAAACCACCAGAAATTCGTTGATACCTCACACACCCTGGAAGCCCTGGAACTGGTAGCCAGCCAGCGCAACCTGCTGAAGGATCTGCATTCTTCCGAGCACGAGCTGCATACCGTGCTCAGCACCCATCCCCACGATGCCCCGGACATCACCGCGGCCCTGCCCGAGTTCACCGAGCTCGCGCAAACCGCGAGTCAGATACTGGCCAACAACCAGGACCTGATCAACCGCGGTGTCAAGGACATAAAGCGCAATGCAGGAAAGGTACAGCAGACCCTGGTGCTACAGGCCATCGCCCTGGTACCGGCCGCTCTGTTGCTGGCCATCCTGTTCACCGTATTGATCACCCGGCCCATTAAACAGATCGACCGGACCATACGCCTGCTCGGTGACGAAAAACTTAATGAACCCGTAGCGGTAACGGGGCCACGCGACCTGGAACAGCTGGGTGAGCGACTCAACTGGCTGCGCAACCGGCTGCTTGAACTGGAACAGGAAAAGACCAGGTTTCTGCATCACATCTCGCATGAACTGAAAACGCCACTCACGGCTATCCGGGAGTCCGCTGAATTGATGAATGAACAGGTAGTGGGCGACCTCAACGCCCAGCAACGGGAAATTGTCGGCATCCTGCGCGACAATAGCCTGCAACTGCAAAAACTGATTGAGGATTTGCTGAATTTCAGTGTCCTGCACTCCCGCGCCTCACAGCTACACCGCCAACGGGTGGAGATGAAAACTGTCATCGAGCACGTGATCGAGGACCACAAGGTCACCCTGCTCTCTCGCAAACTGGACCTGCACGTCTCCCTGCAGCCCGTCAGCCTGGATGGTGATGCAGAGAAACTGCGCATACTGGTCGACAACCTGATTTCCAACGCCATCAAGTATTCACCGGATGGCAGCCCGTTGTGGGTCATACTATCAACGCTTGGCAATAATGCCATAATAGAAGTTGAAGATTCAGGTCCGGGTATCCCCGTTTCGGAACACGAGCGGGTCTTCGAGGCGTTTTATCAGGGTGCACCGGCCACCAGTGGGCATGTCCACGGCACCGGGCTGGGCTTATCCATTGCCCGGGAATACGCCCAGGTGCATGGTGGCAATATCTACGTGGTAAACTCTTCGAAAATTGGCGCACACTTTCATGTCGTTTTACCACTGGAGCAAGATTCTTGAACATACTGAGACTCATCTGGCCAGTCGTACTGCTCGTACTGGCACTCACAAACTGCAGCGAATTCCAGCACTATGCGCACACTGCTTATGCACAATCCGTAGCACAGGAATACGGTATTGATTACTGGCTGCTGGAACTGCATAACACGCGCGCGATGACGCCTGATGAAATCCAGCAAACTGTGACGGCATGGGAGCAGGAACTCCATGATGATCCCAGTACGGGCAATCACATCAAACTGGCCCTGTTGCTGACTGCCGGAGATGCATCTGTCAGAGACCCAAAACGTGCCCGGGAGTTGCTGGATGGTCTTGACCCGGCTCCGGACAATACCAGTGACCAGGAACTGGTCAGCATTTTACGGCAAATTATTGACGAACAAGATCAAGCTGAAGTGGAGATTAGCACACTCAAAAAACAGACCAGGAAACAAACTCTGCGAATCAGGAAACTGGAACAGCAACAGCGTGCCATGACCGATATCGAACAGAACATCCAGCAGCAGGAAATCTCGCCGGGCCTTGAAGACGAACATGAGCAAGCTGAAGTGGAGATTAGCACGCTCAAAAAACAGACCATGGAACAAACTCTGCGAATCCAGGAACTGGAACAGCAACAGCGTGCCCTGACCGATATCGAACAGAACATCCAGCAGCGGGAAATCTCGCCGGACCTTGAAAATGACGGACAATAAATACAGGATACTGCTAGTCGATGATGACAACAGCCTGCTGCGTCTGCTGTCCATGCGCCTGACAGCCGTCGGTTATGAGGTTACGGCGGTAGAAAGTGGAGAGCAGGCACTAGCCCAGCTGCCACTGTCTCAACCCCACCTCATCATCACCGATTTGCAGATGAAAGGCATGGATGGCCTGACGCTCTTCAACCAGATTCACAGCCGCAACCCCTCACTACCGGTGATGATCCTGACGGCGCACGGCACCATACCGGATGCCGTCGAGGCCACCAGTCGCGGTGTGTTCAGCTACCTGACCAAGCCGTTTGACAGCAAAATCCTGCTGCAACACGTGGCGCGGGCACTGAAAATTACCGGTGAAAAACCCACCGGTCAGACAGACGCTGAAAACTCCGAATGGCGCAAGGAGATCGTGACCCGCAGTCCCCTGATGGAAAATCTGCTGACGCAGGCACTCCTGGTTGCCGATAGCGAGGCCAGCATCCTGATCCAGGGCGAAAGCGGAACGGGCAAGGAGCTGCTGGCACGCGCCATTCACAAGGCCAGCCCACGCGCATCGGAAGCATTCATCGCCCTGAACTGCAGCGCTATCCCGGAATCCCTGTTCGAATCCGAGCTGTTCGGTCACACCAAGGGTTCATTCACCGGGGCTACTCGCGATCATCCCGGCCTGTTCAGGGCCGCCGAGAACGGCACGCTGTTCCTGGACGAAATCGGCGACATGCCACTGAGCTTCCAGGTCAAGCTGCTGCGGGCACTTCAGGAACGCACCATTCGCCCGGTGGGCTCAACCGAATCCCTGCCGATTGACGTGCGCATCATCTCGGCCACGCACCAGGACCTGGACGACGCCCGGCAGACGGAAGCGTTCCGGGAAGACCTCTACTACCGGCTGAATGTCGTGACCCTGGAGCTCCCGCCACTCGTGGAACGACGCGAAGACATCTCCCTGCTGGCCAATCACTTCCTGAACACCTTTCCGGGCGCCGCAAAGAAAGGCGTGACCGGATTTTCATCCGAGGCCATGGAGGCGATGCTGTCAGCACCCTGGCCAGGAAATGTACGGCAGCTCTATAACGCGGTGGAACAGTCGGTAGCGCTGTCGACCACATCACTTATTCCAGTCAGCCTGGTGCAACGCGCCCTGCGCAGCGAGTCCGGCGAAATCCCTGCCTTTGCCGAGGCCCGCAGCGAGTTCGAGCGTGACTACCTGACCCAGCTGTTGCAGATCACCAATGGCAATGTCACCCAGGCCGCAAAAATCGCCAAGCGCAACCGTACGGAATTCTACAAACTACTGCACAAACACCACCTGGAGCCGGCACAATTCAAGGCGTCACAAACCTGACCGGTGATATAGAAAATCAGGGGCAGGCTATATTCATACCGGGCTATTTGGAAAAGCGGGAGAGCTGCTGTACAAGAAGCTCCCCCTTATGACAGGAAATCAGCGGGGTCGGCCATCCAGACTGACATAATGCTTGCGCTCAGAACGCCGCCGCCCGGCCTGCTGAATAATAATACCTTCAATAGCAGAAAGGTCTGACATTTCGATGGTTTCATGACCGTCTTTCAGGGCCTGGAGATAATAAACGCCATCCCCGAATACAAGCTGTCTGAAAATGTATCCATCATTATGCCGCGCCAGCACGTATGTGCCGTCCGCAATCACGCCTTCGGGATCAATTATAATAATGCAGCCGTCCACGAACTCCGGAGACATACTGTCATCCAGCACGCGCAACGCGAACGGTTCTCTGCCACAACTACCATCCTGCATATGGCTTATCCGCCTGAATTGGGAACATGGACTTCAAGTTTTCTTATTGTATCGTATAGTTGCGCTGCATTTATAATGTTCTTCATGGGGTTTTTCCGGTTCATACCCGAAAGTAATCCCGATACCAGGCAACAAAATTGGCAATCCCCTGCTCTACGGACATATCCGGCTTGTAACCGACATCCCGAACCAGGTCTGCTACATCGGCATAGGTTGCCGGCACATCGCCCGGCTGCAGTGGCAGCATATTCTTCTCCGCCTTCTTTCCCAGACAGTCTTCGAGTACTTCAATGTAATGCATCAGTTCGACCGGTTGGTTATTGCCGATGTTATAAATCCGGTACGGGGCGGTACTTGTTGCAGAGTCCGGCGCATCTCCTGACCAATCCGGATTGGGTTCCGGTATTTTATCAAGCACGCGCACAACACCTTCGACAATATCATCGATGTAGGTAAAGTCACGACGATGATTGCCATAGTTGAATACATCAATGGGCTTACCGGACAGTATATTTCTCGTAAACAGGAACAGCGCCATGTCCGGGCGTCCCCACGGACCGTAAACTGTAAAGAAGCGCAGTCCCGTGGTTGGTGTTTGAAACAAATGACTATAGGTGTGCGCCATCAGCTCATTGGCTTTCTTGCTGGCAGCATAAAGGCTAACAGGATGATCAACATTGTCGTGCACCGAAAACGGCATATTGGTATTGGCACCGTAGACAGAACTGCTGGATGCATACACCAGGTGCTCAACCTGATTATGGCGGCACCCTTCCAGTATATTGGTAAATCCCACCAGGTTGGTATCCACATAGGCATGGGGATTCTCAATGGAATAGCGCACGCCGGCCTGGGCTGCAAGATTTATTACCCGTTGCGGCTTGTGCTCCGAAAACACCGCCGCCACTGCGTCCCGGTCCTCCAGATTGACACGAACATCTGCATAGCCATCGTA
>Ga0316189_10000458_pt1 | contig 40533 bp, 22 predicted proteins | sample LowCovwburrow_MG_FD_204930 | JGI IMG/M metagenome (GOLD analysis project Ga0316189, IMG submission 204930) | Coastal sediment microbial communities from Maine, United States - Lowes Cove worm burrow | ecosystem: Environmental > Aquatic > Marine > Coastal > Sediment | place: USA: Maine...
GGTCCGTGATCTGCGGCGGGCGTTCGAGGAGGCCGGGGTCCGCTGGACCGGCGGCGAGCCTGCGACACCCTTCGTCAAGTGCGGCGACGGGACCGTCGTCATCGTCGAGTCCTGAGCCAAGCGGCTTGGCCGAACGCCTGCGCCAGCATGTCTGCGAGAGACAACGGTGCTGCCACGCGAGGCTTACAGGGGGGCGCGATGTGTGGGCCCTGTCGCATCGTGCTAGCCGAGCCCGTCGCGATCCTGCTCCCGCTTGACCCAGTCGGGCTTGGGCGGCGGCTCCGCGTCGTAGTCCACATCGAGTCGGGTCTCGCCCATGGACCCCATGGCCCGGACCTCGAGGCCTCGGAGCCACAGGTCGTGCAGGTGTTGGCGGGCCTCCTGCTCATCCAGGAACACAAACGCGACCTGCTCCACCACGACGTCAGGGTAGGGCTGGTTGGCCTTGACGGCAGCAGCTTCGCACATCATGCGCGCGCTCACCGGCCGACCTGGCGGCACGACCACGATACTGGTGCAGGTTGCCGCATCGTAGAGGCTGGGTTCGAGCTCACTTGGTCGGCGGTTGGGAGGGAGGAAGGCGCTCTCCCAGGTGGCGCCAAGGCGGGCGTGTCCTGGAGCGGCCTGGACCACAGCGAGTTCCACCGGGGCCTCGAGCTCATGGAACTGGACGATGCTGAGGTCGAGGGCTTGGTTGCGAATGAGGCGCCAGGGACCATGCTCCAGCCAGCGACGGTGGGCGAGGCGCCGGTGACCCGCGCTGCCCTTGAAGGCGCAGGCGAAGCCGTGCAGGTAGTGGCCGCCGGAGAAGGAGGTGGAGCTGGGGTCGTCGGCAGGAGGCCAGCCCTTGTCGAGTCGATTGGTGGCGGCGTAGTCGTGGTCAACATTGGCGAAGCGGTCGGCAATGAGCGCGGTCGAGGCGGGGAAGTGGGTGTTGCCCAGCTTGACGTGGCTCGTGGCGGCGCTCAGGAATGCCGACCAGGACGAGAAGGGTGCCTCTAGACCCAGCTTGTGCCCTTGCCAGGCCATGTCCGGCATGGGCCGCTGGTGCCTGTCCCACTCGGCGTAGAAGGCCTCCATGTTCTCGAACCCGGTCAGGTCCCGGATGGCGAGCCGGTCAGGCGGGCCGAGAGGCGCGCCGAAGGGGTCCCGGGCCAACATTGGATCGCGGACAAGGGACCGGAAGACCTCCTGGACACGTCCATCGCAGGAGAAGGTGAAGCGAAGGTCTCGGGGATGGTCGGTCACTGGCCCAAGGCTCCACGGAGGCTGTCGATGTCGGAGTATACGGTGCCTCCAGAGCTGCCGATCAGCTCGACCTCGAGGACGCCATCGTAGCTGCGCAGCCAGCTTTCGAGACGCTCCAAGGAACCCGTCGCTCCTTCTGGGTTCGTGAAGACCAGACGGACCTTGTCTACCATCTGCTCCTTGTCACCGACCACGACGTTGCCGTGGTCTTGGGCCGCGCTCAGGTAGTCCACCAGCTGGTCTACTTCCCGCGGACTCAGCCCCTCCCGCGTGGACTTCACCTCGACGATGGTGCTCCCCTCCACGAGGTCGGGAAAACGAGTGTCCCGGCCGGACAAAGGCAGTGAGGGGTGCTTCTTCAGGTCAGTGCGGCCGCTGTAGGTCTCAGCAAAGCGCTTGTACCAGTCCTCGCTCATGTTGCCCAGGTCGCTGGAGTTGAGGTCCGGGGTGAGCATGCGTCGCATGGCTTCGATGCTCTCTTGCTGGGTGAGGTCCTGGCCGTTGCGGCGGCGGAACATGGACCCCAGCAGCTCGTCCTTGAGGACCACCTTGAGCTCGTGGCGAACCCAGTCCTCGGTCTTGTCGCCCACGACCGCGGGCAGGCCATCGAGCAGGCGTGCGTGCAGGGCGTCGTCCAGGAGTCCCTCGCTGCGGGCGAGCTCATAGAGGGGCTTGAGGCTGGACTGGCTGTCGGGGCCCGTGAGCTGGGCGAGGGCGGTCTCACGGGTGGTGCCGGTGGGGAAGAGGGCGGCCGGGCCCTCGCCAGCGCTGCCACGCACCAGGGTCCGAGTGCCGTTGGCGTCCACCTCTATGTGGAGGGGGGGGAGGTCCTTGTTGATCTCCAGGCGGCGGATGCCCCAGCGGTCGTGGCTGAAGAAGTAGGTGTACTGCCGCTCGCCGTTGGGCCCAGTGGGCAGGTCCGGGTACCCATCCGGGGCGTCGAACTGCCCGATCCTGCCCGCTCCGGGCTCCATGTTGCCGAGGTTGTCGATGTATCGGCCGACGTTGTGCTCGATGATCGCTAGCTCGTCGCTGATGTTGCGCACGGTTCCCGGTGAGAGCTGCTCGCCGGAGAGCAACTTCAGGCGATCGTCGAAGATCTTGTTGAGCTTCTCGATCTCCACCTCGGCCTCGAAGCCCGCCGTGCCCACGACCCGCTGCGCGAGCCTGTCGATACGCTGCATCTGTGCCAGCGCGTCCACGTGGGCGAGGAGATCGGAGTCCGACGCCTCCTTCCCGACCCGCAGGATCACCTGCCGGAGGCCGGTTCTGCCGTCGCCGTCATAGTCGACACGGGAGAGGCGGCCGAGGCTGTCGTCCTCAACAACCTCGACATTTCGGAGCAGGCGTCGGGTCAGCAGGCCCTGCGCGGCCACCACGCCAGTGGAGACCACGCCGCCCGTTGCGGCTCCCATCCCGCCGCCCCGGAGGAGGGACTGCCCGGCGGTGGCGACGACGCCCCACAGGGACTGCTGGAAGGTGCGAGCATCGGTCAGAGTCATGACCAGGTCGCCCATGGCGCCACCGATGAGCCCGTCGATGACGCCCTCGAGGACCTGAACTCCGACGGCCTTGCCCACCTGGGAGAGGCCGTCGCGGGTGCCCTCGGCGACGGCCCGTACAATGGCGACGCGCAGGGTGTTGCCCGTCTGGCCGGCGGTTCCCATGACCACCGAGGCGATGCCGCTGGCGGCCACGCAGGCCACGACCTCGACCGCGCCTGCGGCCCCCTGGCGGAGGGCGTCTTCGCTGTTGCGGAAGTCGCCACCGAAGCCCTCGGCGAGCCCGGCGCTCACGATGCCGCCGACAACGGCGCTACCGGCGATGGTGGTGGTGTTGGCGCCCACCCAGCTAACCAGCGCAGGCCAGGTGGCTGCGCCCGGGCCTCCGGTCAGCAGGGCCGCAGCGATGCCCACGATGATGGCGCCGACGGTCGCCGCGATGTCGGCCCAGAGATCGCTGGCGTTCTCAAAGTCTGTGAAGCAGCGGTTGAAGGTGGCGTCGAGGGCGGCCAACACAGCGAGGTCTTCGAGGCTGACCTCACCATCCTCGGTGAGCTCATCGTAGCGGGAGATGAACTGAGCGTGGGCGAGCTCCATGGTGTCGTCGGTGCTGCTCACGAGCTCCGTGAGGTTGCCCCGCATGTCCATCCGCTCCACCTGACGCAGCCTCATGAGTTGGGCTCGACGCAGGCGGCCGGTGGCGCTCAGGAGCTCTTCAGGGGTGGGGACCGAGACGAAACGCATCATGGCCTCGTCCTTCTCCTCGGGGTCCAGCTCCCCGTCGAGGCGCGCCTCCAGTTCGGTCCATGCATCGAGGGTCGCCCGCTCCGCGTCGTCTGCGGGGGTCTGTCCCGTGGCGGCGAGGATGTAACCGCGCTGGAGCTGGTCACGCTCCGTGTGGGTCAGGCGATCGAGAGCGTCGTAGACGACGTATTCGTTGGTTCCGTCCCAGTCACCTTCCATGCCGTAGTCCAGGGCGAGGCTGGTGGGGATGAAGCCCGAACGGAGGGCCGACATCACGCACTGGTCCCAGGTGTCGCCGTCGTGCGCCTTGAGGCGCTGGAGGAAGTCCGTATCGCCCAGGAGCGTGACGCGGTCTGCCTCGGACAGCTCTGTCAGGGTGCGCAGGATGGCCGCCTCGTCGGTGTTCATGTCCGAGAGCAGCTCCAGGATGCGGCCGCGTGCGAGCCCGGCCTGGTCCTGGTCGACGATGGCCTGAAGGCGGGTGGCGTCCTCGCCCTCGAGGGCGTCGAAGATGGGCTTGAGCTCTGGGTCGTTGCGGAGCTGCTGGAGCAGGGCGGCGTCGGAGGTTCGCTGACGCTCCAGCAGCTCCGTACGCGTCATGCCTTGGGCGTCCTCGCCCTCCGCCAGCTCGACGTTGCCATGGGCGGCCTCCATGGCCTCATAGATGACTTCCCACTCGTTCCCGTACCAATGCTCCGCTGCCAGGATGCGCTGTTTGGCGACCTGGAACGCGCTTGCGCCCGCTCCCCGCTGGAGAGGCTGGAACTCCGCCGCCGAGATGTCGCCCTGGGCGAGGCCCAAGAACGAGGAGCCCTCGTACACGCCGTCGTCGTTCCGGGGGCTGCTCACGAGGGAAGCCACACCCTCTAGCTGTGCGAGGCGCTGCTCCAGCACGGTCCTACGCTCCGATGAGAGCTCGGTTCCGTCGAGGTCCCTTCCGCTCGCCAGCACCCCTCGGATCTGCTGGGCCTCCTGCCCGTACGCCCCGGCGAGCCCCATGGCCTGCTGGAGCCCATCGTCGTCAGTGCCCATGCCGATGGTGGCGAGCTCCATGCGGGCCTGGAGGGCATCTGCTTCGTTGGCCACGCCGCCGTCTTCCCCTACGCACATGGTCTGTACGCGGGCGAGGTCGCCTCCGGAGAGGAGGCCGCTGAGGTCGGACTCATAGGTCTGCCAGACCAACAGACGCTCGGCTGGGCCCAGGCTGAGGATGGCGCTGTGCACACCGTTCTCTTCGTCCCACAACCAGTTGTCCGACTCCTGGATGAACAGGCCTACGTTCTCTACCCGGCGGTCGGGGTAGATGAGGGTGCGCGCCTCATATGCATCGGCGTCGGAGAGCTGGGAGAGGTGACTGTCCACCGTGGTGGAGTCTAGGACGTAGGTGTCGAGCTCCGTTCGCGATGCCGACCGGAAGACCTCCATCATCCCGTCTTCGTTGTCGTTCCAAAAGCTGAGCTGCAGCTCGATGCGGTTTGCGATGGGGATGGCGCGCCAGAGGATGCTCAAGGCCTCGGTGAACTGGTCGTCGTTGCAGTAAGACTGAAACTCCTCCTCGAGCCACAGGCTGTACTTGTCGTGGTAGGCCTCCCGGAGGGCGTGACCACCGCGGCGGAGGGCGGACAGCGCGTCCTCTTGTTCCTTCTCTTTGGTCCAGATGCTGCCGTGGAAGGCCGCGCGGCGGAGGGCGGACAGCGCGTCCTCTATTTCCTTGTCCTTGGTCCAGATGCTGCCGTGGAAGGCCGTGTAAATCTCCTCCACCAAGGTCTGGTTGGGGCCGTCCTGGTGGACTCGGGCCTCGGTATGCCTCAGGCGGGTTGACTGGCCACCCGCGGCTTCCAACACCGGCTCTGGCATACCCGCGTGGTTACGCCGCGCAGCTTCGACGAGGTCACCATACCCCGTCTCGATCGCCGGTCTTGTCTTCTGCGATCGTGTCGCGCGCTCGATACCGAAGTCTCGCGTGCGATCGCCTTGCAGCGAGCGTGCTGACGATGCCGCAACGTGCGGGCGTGGTAGTGCAGGCGTGGCCTTCTTGGGTTTGGTCAGGAGTAGAGAGCGTTCGAAGGCCACAGTATGATGATTTTACCACACAGACGGTCCCATCGCAGTAAAGCAGGCGGCCAGAGGGTCGAACTCGCGGGACCTGGTGATAGGAGGGCGGTCGTGCTCAAGCCGGAGCCGCCGAGACGATGGACATTCGCGCTGCAGGTCCGTGGAGAACTCTGCTGGGACGTGACGCGAGACTCAGGGTTCGTTCGCCCCAACTTTCGGCCGATGACTCGAGCGGAGAGGAGAGACGTGCACGAGAGGGCGCGCGACGATACTCAAGGGCGACGAGGCCTGTCGCGATTCCGTCCAGAGGGTACAGAACGGCCCAGGGCAGCGCGTGATGACGAGGAGCGGCTTTCTGCGTGCTCTGGAAGCTCTCGCTCAAGGCGTTGTCCCAAGACAACGCCGCGGTGGCTCGTGGTGTACTGGGAGCCCCGGTCCTGAAAGCTCATCACCGAGCCGACTCAAAATACATAGATTATTGGTTCTATCCGATCACTTTTGTGTCGAACTTTTTGAGCAGGCTTCGGATGGCTCGCTTGAGGCCTGGTCTGGTTTTGAACTTCATGTTCTTCGTCACCTGTTGGACCAACCCTGCCGTCCGTTTGATATTCTCCTCACTGCTACGATCAATTTTAGTCTCCTTCGGCTTGGAGATGCCATCGGAGAACCGCTTCTCAGTCCGCTCGGATGCATTGCTAAATCCATTCCCCAGCTTCTCTTTTACGCCAGAATCACGGATATCTTGGGTGGTTCCAGACTGCGATGGTGGAAACAAGCCTCCGCCCTCCGGGCGCTCATCTCCCTTCTTACCGAAGGCTTTTTTATTGGTGATAGTGCCTTCGGATAGTCCTTGTATGGTCAGTGGGGCTGTGAGAGCGGTCATCTCGCTGCGAGCCACCTCGGTTCCGAACATCAGAGTGACCATTCTCTTCGCGTCGATGTCCGCTGGCTTGCCATGAATCGCTTTGTACATCTCGTCAGTAAGGGAAGAGCCCGTCAACCCCTTCTCGGCCAATTTTTCCGTAATCTCCGGGTAAGTACCCAGACCATTGATGAACAAGTTTGTCACCCCCTTCTTTGTCTTCGCATCCTGAGGGTACTTAGCGCTGACCTCTTTGCCACTGGCTGCTCCGGTGCTGATTGAGATGTGTCCCTTTTTGACGTTCTCGACATCTTGTGCGGCAAGAGCAGCCCCAAGCTGGGTGGGATCCTCTTTACTCGGCAGCGTGACGTTCTTGTTGTGGAGATCCTCTCCGAGTTTGTTCGTCACAGCCTTCTTCTGGGCGGCCGCGAATCGCTCCCTGGCAATCTCACGGACGATCTCGAAGACCTCTGCGGGTTGAGCCTTGAAGCCCCCTCCGAAGCGCATCGGCGGGCTGTTGGCGGCAAGGAATCGGAATCTATTGCCCTGCGGCTCCAGGGTAAGTGTGCGTATGCGGTAGCGTACACGCCAGAGGGCCAGTTGGGCGCGCAACCGAACGGTGAGAACCCCCTTCTTGAGCAACACCTCGGCCTTTGGCTGGATAGCGGTAACCGCTTTGCGTAGCCGCTTTGCCCGTAGCTCCTTCTCGTTCTTCGTCACCTTCTTCGGACCACGCGCATCCTTTCTCTTCTTCCGCTTCGCCTTTCGCTTCTTGGCGATCCGTTTCGCAATCCCCTTCAGCTTGCCGCCGATCTTCTTCGCGCCCTTCACCAACTTGGCGATGAGCCAGTTGGACACGAAGTCGAGTACGGCGACCGCTGCGGCTGCTAACGCAGTGGCGAATTTCGGACCGGCATTGCCATCCCGAACCTGCTTCAGGAATGCGAAGAACGCCTGGAACGCGGCGATGATCCGTTGGATCGCCCCCCACGCCGCCTGTAGTCCCTCGATGATCGCCATGATGGCGCCCGCAGCCGGCACGATCATCGAGACGAGCTTCTCGATGAGGAGTTTGACCAACATCTGCGGGATCATGGTCTTCAAGGTGTCCCAGACCATCTTGCCCACGGCCTCGAACGAGAATCCGCCCTCCTTCAAGAGGGTCCACACTGTCGAGCCGAGGCCGATGACCTGTTCGAGCTTCGCGTTGAACCACTCTTTGATCCCGGACTTGAGGGCCGTCCAAAGATGGTTCTTGATCCCGTCCACTACGCCGGCGCCGAGGTTCTTTATCCAGCCGAGCGGGTTCCCTGCGATATGCCCGATCAAGGTGGTGAAGGCGCCGAGCGCTTGGGCGACGGACTCGGCGAACTTGATCGCGCTGTCTACGGCCGAGGCGACCCGGTCGATGATGGCGTTGAGACCCTTCTCGAGCAGGCCTAGGGCCTTGTCCAGCGCGGAGCCGAGGGCGTCTAGGAACTCGACGACGCCTGTCTTGAGCTGTTCAGCGAGCTCGTTGACGGCTGCCGTAGCGCGCTCGACCTGCTCTTCGATGAAACCTCGCCACTTTTCTCGGAGCTTGGGGAACGCGGCGAGGAGCACGTCACCGATCGCGATGAGGACCTTTCCTACGCTCTCGATGAGCGAGACGATCGCCTGGCGTGCCCTCTCGATGACCTCTACCGCGAGCTTCTTCGCGAGTTCGATAGCCTTGCGGATCACCGTCCGGGCGAACTCGAAGATCGCAGTGACGGCGGCTTTGATCTTTTCAAAGAGGGCCTTGGCCTTGCTCGCGAGCCAGCCTAGGAAGCCGCCGGACTCCTTCTCGCTCTCCTCTTTCTTCTTGTCGGCGTCCCGCTCTGCTTGCTTGCGGACGCGCTCGGCTTCGTCGTTACCCGCCTCGATCTTCTCGGCAGCTTCATCGTTCGCTTTGCGCGTCGTGTCGTTGATCTCGCCCTGCGCCTGCTCGACGGCTTGAGCTGCCTCAGTGCGCTTTTCGGCGATGAGCGTCTCTTGATCCCTGCTCCACTTTTCACGCGCGTCCGCTACAGCGACTTGCGCTGCGGTGCGGGCGCTCGTCTGCTCGGCGGCGTTGGTCGCCTCGAGGGCTGAGATGTCCGCCGCGGACTGCCTCTTCTCTTCGCGGACCCTGGTGGCGTGGTCGCGGCGCTTCGCGGTCATCTTGGCCGAAGCGTCGGAGACCGCCGCGTCGATCTCAGCACTGCGCTTCTCCTTGGCGATCAGCGAGAGGGTCGGATCGATGGTTTGGCCGGCTCCTGCGGCCGCCTGCGACTGGGGGGCGGGCTCGCTCGCAGGTAGGCTTGCTGTGAGGATCTCGTCGGGGACCACAGGGGCGATCGATCGCTCGCCCATATCCTGGGAGATGTCTTCGGTCCCCCTGCGCTGAGTCTCCGCGACTGTGTTGCCGAGCTCGACATGCTGTCGCTCTGTCAACTCGGGGTCGGCGTTCCCCTGAAGCTCGACGGCAGGTGGTGGACCGGCGGTTGCGTAAAGGTCCGCGTCCGAGCTTGGAAGGTCACGAAGCGCCTTGGACACCCGCTGAGCGTCCGAGGGAGATACTCCGCCCTCGTTGGTCGTGACGATCGTCGGGGTGGGTACCTTGGCGGTGACAGGGGGAGGTGGTGCAGGCAGCGGTGTGGGACGAGGAGTTGGCCTTGCGGCACCTCCTGGGACCTTGCCGACCTTCTTCGCTGTAGGTGCGCTCTTCGGCTTCGGTCGCCTGGCGGCTTTGCCTACGGCAGGCGACCCGGACGGGCGCGGGAGCTTCGGCGGATTCGCGGCGAGGTCTGCTCGCTTCTCACCGACGCTTCGCCCGACGGCCGCTGCGACACCGCCGAGAGCGCCCCGCATCACACCTGGGTCGAGGCTTCCTGCGGCTGAAAGCGCAGCCTCCGGACTGAGCGCTGACAGCTCAGGTTTTTGCGGAGTCGGGGGCTCTGCGATCGGCGTGCCTACGCTCGCTGGGCCGCCAGAGTATTCTGTCGGGGCGGCCTCCGCGGCGAGCTGCTGCTGGGCGATGTCTAGCTCGACGGGGGATAGCTGACCAGGGGCACCTCCGGTATCGGCAACAACGACCTCGTCGCCGGTGTCGTTCGGAGGGGGCTTGAGGCCGAGGCGTGAGAAGTCGGAGGCTGTCGGCTCGGCGTCCGAATCAATGCTCGTCGCGGACTCTGGAAGGTCTAGCGCGCGAGGCTCTGGGATCTCGGGCTCAGGGGGCTCGACAGGCTCGTATGCGTCCTCATTGGCCTCTTCGAGCTCGGCCTCCATGCTCTCGGCCTCTGCTGCGGGATCCGACGCTTCGATCGTAGGCTCGGGGAGCGCGGGGACTGCAAGCTGGGCTGGACCTTCAGCGACAGGCGGAGCTGGCGCCTTGGAGAGCGGTGCGACGGCTTGAGCCCCTCCGCCATCGAGAGGAGCAAGCGCCGCAGGAGTCCTGCTCACTTTAGCGTTGGGCGAAATCTCCTGTGCAGCCGCGGTATCGGCTAGACCGAGCGATTCCCCTAGCTCTGCGCGTCGCTGGCCCCCGGACTGTTTGTCCTCAGTCTGCTCCTCTTCCTCTGTTGTTTCTGCGAACTCTGACTCTTGTCCACTCTTCAGAGTTCCGTCGACCAGCTCGCCACGGGTCACCTGGGTCGTTTCGGTGCTAGCTCCCTTGCTCTCGGTCTTCCCGGTCTTCCCTTGCTGACTAGTTGAAGCATCGGTCTTGCTGATACGTGGAGGCGGTGTATTCGCGGACTCGCCAGTATCCTCCGACTTTTGCTTTTGTAGTTTCTTTCGAGCCCGTTCGACGCGACCGACATTCGGTGGTGACTGGCTCTCTGACTTGGCATCTGTGTTGCGCGGCAGACCAAACACCGAGTCGATGAGCTCTCCCGTGGCCGACGTAGGCGTGCGCTGAGCAGCCTCAATGAGGTCACCGTACCCCGTGTCACCCGCACTCGCGGCCGCCCCATCTTTCTTGGGTCGATATGCGGCAAAGTCGTGGACCCTCCCTTTCTTGGCGCTCGGGCGCTTGGAGCGGGCTTGATCCGAGTCCGTACTGGATCTCGACCCGGGGCGGACTCTCGCAGATTCTGGCATCAGGCACCTCCAGAAAGTAAAGCCCGAGACGAGAGGAAATCCACGAGCCGCCCCCGGTACCTGCCGAAGTCGGTCACATCAACGATACGGCCGCCCTTCTGCAGCTCTCTCTTGACGCCGAAGAGCAGGTGTTCAAAGCGGACGACTTGCGGGTTCTCGTCGGCCGCGACCATCGCGGCGGTCTGAATCGCGTTCTTGATCTGGCCGCCGCTGAGCTCGAACCTCCCGGCGAGGAATTCATAGTCTAGATCATCTTGGCAGGGCATCGACGCAGGTAGCAGCGACCTCCAGAGCCTACGCCGCTCCTCATCCGCTGGCATCGGGAAGTCGACGACGACGGAGATTCGTCGGAGAAAGGCTTCGTCGATGTTCTTCTTGAAATTGGTCGCCAAGATCACGACACCATCGAAGCGCTCGATCCTTTGGAGCAGGTAGCTCGTCTCGACGTTTGCGTACCGATCGTGAGCGTCTCGGACGGTCGTCCGTTTACCGAAGAGGGCATCAGCCTCGTCAAAGAGGAGGACTGCGTTGGCGCGGTGAGCGGCCGCAAAGACTCGCTCGAGGTTCTTTTCGGTCTCGCCGATGTATTTGGAGATGACACCGGCGATATCGACGCGAAAGAGGTCGCGCCCGATCGCCTGGGCGATAAGACTGCTGGCCATCGTCTTGCCAGTCCCGGGCGGACCAGCGAAGAGCGCAGCGACCCCGTCTCCCGTGAGGACCTTAGTGCGAAGCCCCCAGGTGCCGAAGACGAGCTCGTGGTGGCGGAGGTGCCCGACAAGCTCTTGGAGCTGCTGGTGCCCCGCCTCAGGGAGCACGAGATCGGACCATGCACCCCGCGGGTGTAGGGGCTGCGCGAGCTTCTCTAGGTCACGTCGGGAGCGCGCCTTACAGGCTTCTGACAGAGAGGGGGCGATGTCTTCGGACCATTGGGATCCACGGCTGCTCGCGTCCGCGGTCGCCATATGAACGGCATCACGGATCTCCGAGGCGCTCAGGCGATAGCGCCACGCGAGCGACCCGGGCTCGACGTGCTTGGAGGCGTGTAGGGACTGCACAGCCTGCACCCAGAGCTGTGTTCTCTCGTCCAGGCTGGGAAGGGCTGCCTCGACCTCAAGGACCTTGCGCCGACGGAATTCCCGCCGTAGGAACGGGCCCAATTCGCCGACAAGGACGCACGTCACCGAGGAGTGAGCGAGCGCCCCTGCGATATCCCAGCCAGCGCTCTCACGCTCTGGCTCTGGGAGATCTGACCAGCCCACAACACAGAGGAGAGCGTCGCGGAGAGTCGCCTCCCTGAACGCTCCGAGAATCCGTTGAGCGCAGGGGGTACGTCTTGCCGCAGGGCTGGCGAGATCGACGGCAAGAAACGCACGCTGACGGACCTCCGCGAGGTGCTCCGTCCCGCTGACGATTCCTTCTGGGTCCTCACTGTGGACGACGACAACAGGACCTGGCCTGTCATCTTCGTCCCATACGTCGGCGATCCGTCGGAGCACCTGTTGTTGCGACTCGGTGGGCTCGACAAGTGGGGGGACGGGGCGCATTGCCTCGACGATTGCCTCGGCGGTCTCGTCACCGAGCAAGTGCCGAATCAGTCGCTCGGACGGGTGCACGAGCATGTCGAGTAGAGAGGTCCGCTCCGTTTCCGCGCTTGGTTCGACCAGCTTGATGTGGCCGCCGCGCAATAAGGGGCGAGACTCTGTGAAATTTCTGCGGAGATCGAAACGTTGACCTTGGGTCTCCGCGAAGATCTCGATCGCCAGTCCGACGCGAGGAGCGGTGAGCTGCCGGTGCCCTTGAAGGAACGCGAATACCCGCGCGTACTTGCGATCGATGTGCGGGGCGCAGGCCAGGATGACGATGCCGAGGGCCTGTGCGTCGAGCCCGTAGGCGCGGCATAGATCGATGATCGGCAGTCTTCCACCTCTCCCGAGGCTCTCCGTCACGTTGCGCCGGATCATGTCCGAGTGGCGACGAAGGGCCGTCGAGGGGCTTTCACTCGCGGTCCATGAGCCGTCCTTGTCGGCGGGGAGTGAGCTCGTGAGCAGCGACGCGACGTGCTCGAACTCATCCGAGCTCGAGGCGTCCCGAGCAAGCGACTGAAGATGTGCGAGCAGGATGAGATCGAGGCGCTGGAGTTCAGCGACGAGGTGCTCGATTGCGCTATACATATTGCTGCCTGATCCAGCCGCTCATCCCGAAGACACTCGGGCATCGGCCTAGTCGGAACTAGGGGGGAAGAACTTCAAGCTCGAAGACGTTGCTTCGAAACCTATCGAGCTGGAGGTAGACGTTGTGCCGCCCAGGCTTCATCCCTTCGGGGATCGTGAACTCGACGACACGCGGGTGCAGTGGGTTGGTACTCACAACGACCTGGTCGCCGACCCAGAGCTTAAGGAAGGGCAGGCCGAGGTTCGCACCGTAGAGCTTGATCGGGTCCCCGGGCTGGCCCGCGGGCGGAAAGACCGACTCAAGGTACGGGATCGGCACGAGCTCCGGAACAGGCTCGTGGAGAACTAGCGGCACGGAGGGGCGCGGGCCCGAGGGCTCGATGAAGACCATCGAGGCTTCATAGGCGACCGAGGCTCGCAGCAACGCGACGTTGTTCCCCCAGATGTTGTTTATGTTCTCTAGATCGAGCGACTGCATCACGAGCTGGATCCGCCGCGGGCGGATATCCGTGTCAACCAGTGTCCCATAGAGAGCAGACTCTCGGATGTACTGGTTCTCGTGGAGCACCTGCATCGACTCGCCGAGGAGCCGGTGCTCGGAGAGCCCGTCTTCGGCGAAGGCGGTGAGCAGGTAGCGGAAGTTGAGCGCGAGCGGCTCTGGGACGAACTCCTGCCTCCCATTGGCCGGTGCGCCGGTCGGGATCCGCAAGGAGTTGCGCCGAGCGGGATCGACCAAGATCTGGTAGAGGAAGAGGTTCACGCGCGGGAGCGTGGCGTTCTCCTTGTGGGGAGAGTCGACGGTTACCGACACAGACTGGCCAGGTCGATTCAACCGGCCGTGGAGCAGCCGCCGGAGCGTCTCGCTCAGATCGTGAATGGCATTGTATGTGCTCATAATTCACCTGGCCGCTCCCACCGCGCGCATCCTTGCGCGGTGGGCCCGCCCTCGCCTCATGTCTCGCCGACGATCAGCGCCGTCAGTCGCACTTGATCTCGACGTCGATGCCAGCGCTAACCGTGCAGGCCTCGATGTCGTAGTCGACGCAGAACTTCACCGTGTAGCAGCCAGGGGCCACGCCTCGGGTGATGAAGCTCATCGCCACCCACTGCGTCTCGCCGCGAGCGAGCGAGCCCAGGTACAGCGCGTCCGGGATCAGCTGAGCGACGGGATGGCCGTCAGGGAGGGTGTCCTTGACCTCCTCGTGGTTCTTGAAGAGGCGGATCCCGTGAATCCGAACGTGCCGGAGGTTGAAGTGACTGTGGTTGGTCACGTCCATGACCATGACCGTGTCGTCTATCGACTCAAGTCGACACTCGGTCTCGCCGTTGGCCGCCTTGCGGCCGTAGACGCAGCGGCCGCCCCGATCCGCGTTGGCGATGAAGCCCTTGCGGAAAGTGTAGGAGAATTCGAGCATCCCGCCCTCGGGCAGGCGGCAGTCGCAGACGACAGGCATCCACTCCTCGTTGTTGGAACACTTCGGAGCACAGCCCTTCTTGCTCGGCTTCTTGCCCTCGCCCTTGTGGTCGTGGTGGTCGTGATGCTCGTGATGGTCGTGATGATGCTGGTGTCGATCGCCTGGCATTTCTCTTCTTCCTTTCTCTGACTCTTGTTGAGGTGAGTCCTTATGTGGGTCTCGCTCTAGTTCTGGCAAATCATGATGGCTCTCAGGTGCGGGTGCTTGAGCACAGGGGAGCTCTGGGGCACAGGGGTGGTCATCCTCGGGATGGCGGTCATCCCTGGGAGGCTCTGGAACGCACGGGGGCTCCTGAGGAGCGGGGCGCTCCTCGTGGCAGGGCGGCGGCCTCTGTGCATGAGGTGCTTGTTCTTTGTCGCAGGGTGCCGGCTCCTCGTCGCAGGGTGCCGGCTCCTCGTCGCAGGGTGCCGGCTCCTCATCGCAGGGGGCCGGCTCCTCATCGCAGGGGGCCCGCTCCTCATCGCAGGGGGCCGGCTCCTCATCGCAGGGAGCCGGCTTCTCGTCGCAGGGAGCCGGCTTCTCGTCGCAGGGGGCCCGCTCCTCATCGCAGGGGACCCGCTCCTCACCGCAGGGGGCCGGCTCCTCATCGCAGGGGGCGGGTTCTTCGTCGCAGGGAGCCGGCTCCTCATCGCAAGGTGTCGGTTCCTCGTGACAGGGGGCGGGTTCCTCGTGACAGGGGGGCGGCTTCTCGTCGTCGCCACATGGACGCCCCTGGAGAAGCTCCTCGGGGCACTCTGGTAAGGGAGCAGGCCTCCAGGGCCCGGGGTCGGGCGGGACCTTCCGAGGCTTACGACAAGGATCTCGCGGTTGACACTCGTCGTGGACCTCGATCTCTAGACGCGCCGAGGTCTTCGCGGACCACCGAGTCCAGTAGATGAGATCGTAGGTGATGCAAACGCGAACAGGGAAGACGCCGGGCTTGAGTCCGCGGGAGATCGCGACGAACAAGAGATCCATGTAGTGGCCGGGTGAGAGGCATTTGATGCACTGGTGATCCGGCTGGATCTCGAGGAGTCGATTGCCATCTGGGAGCAACACACCCAGCGCGTCGCACTTGGGGTCGAGCTCGATATGGACACAGATGTCCTCCGCAACGTAATGGGTGGACGTGTTGACGACACGGACGACGTAGATCGTGTCGTCTACGGTCTCGAAGACCTTGTCGGTGATCCACGCGTCGACAGCGAGGACCGAGCAGGCGGTCGCGCGATTCGGCGCAAACGCGGGCCCAGCATCGCCGCTGACGGCGACCTCAATCGCGCTCGCTTCCACCTCATCCGGTCGGATGACAAGCTGCCACGGCATCTCTCCCTCTGGGAGGGGCTGTGGCGCTTGCTCCACGCCCGTGAGTCGATCACGGGTCCTGTAGGTCTTCTCGACCAGATCCAGGACGATCTCGATCTCTGGCTTGGGGTCACTCATCTCACTCCTCCTCGTTTAGGCGTTCGATGGCGCGGGCGAGGGCGGTGATCGACGGCGGCGGGATCTCGGCAGCGAGCATCTTCGCCCACAGATTGCGAAGCTCCGGCTGGAGCGCCGAGTCCTCGCTGTCCGCGCGCAGGGCGACGAGCGCTCGAAGGTCGCCCATGAACGAGCGAACAGCATCGATCAGTCGCCTCCGCACGCTCCCTTCGGAGCTCGCGCTGTAGACATCCCCCAAGGTCGGCCAATCCGCAGCTATCCGCCGAGCCGTCGAGCGATTGAGTGGTTCGAGGATGAGGAGGTCCGAGGTCGCGAGACCCATGACATCAACGACCTCGAGCGGAGGGGAGTCAGCCTCTGCTCCTCCGAGATCGAGCGGAAGCGGCGGCGGAGGCGGAGGCGGATCGGGTTGCGGATCCACGATCTCGGGCAGGGGGAGAGGAATCGGGTCGGGATTGGGAGGTGGCGGCGGGACTCCGATGTCCGGGAGAGGAAATGGGTTCGGAGGCTCGGGCTCGGGCTCGGGCACGCCCTCGTTCGGGACCTCTGGATCTGGCAGAGGGTCGGGCTCGGGCTCGGGCTGCGGTTGGCCGAGATCTAGGTCCGGGATGTCGGGGCCAGGATCTGGAGCTGGACCCGGGCCCGGTTGGGGCTCAGGCACGCCCTCCTGAGGCTGCTCTGGCTCGGGCTCAGGGCCTGGTTGGGGCTCAGGCACGCCCTCCTGAGGCTGCTCTGGCTCGGGCTCAGGCTCCGGGCCTGGCTCGGGCTCAGGCACGCCCTCCTGAGGCTGCTCTGGCTCGGGCCCGGGCTCAGGGCCTGGCTCGGGCTCAGGCACGCCCTCCTGAGGCTGCTCTGGCTCGGGCCCGGGCTCCGGGCCTGGCTCTGGCTCGGGTACACCCTCTTCAGGCTGCTCTGGCTCGGGCTCGGGACCCGGCTCGGGTTCGGGGCCTGGATCGGGCTCGGGTACACCCTCTTCAGGCCGCTCTGGCTCGGGCTCGGGACCCGGCTCGGGTTCGGGCTCGGGCTCGGGCTCGGGCTCGGGCTCGGGCTCGGGCTCGGGCTCGTGAGGCCGCTCTGGCTCGTCATCAGGGCACTTGGGGAGCGCCGGCGGGAGAGGAAGCGTCTTGGGCCCGTCATGACTCAGAGCTGCGAGCACAGGCCATGTGAGCGCGTCTAGATCCGGCTCGTCACCGCAACAGCCTGCCAGATGGGCAGCAGCTGTCTGCGCCGCCCTCGAGAGCGCACGCACGATGGCCGTGAGCTCTCTGTCGGAGAGCAACTCGGCGTGACGAGTCGTGCTTGTCGCGTTAGCGAGGAGCTTGAACGCGATGAGGAGCGCAGGGCTCTTGACGAGAGATTCAGGACCCGCAAGTTGCGCGTCGCCCTGATGGGTCTCAATGAAGCATCGAGCTGCGCGGTAGAGAGTCTCGACCAGGCCGTATTGCCACTTGCCAATGTGCTCGACGTTGCCTTGAAGGCGTGGAAAGAGCGCGAGCCTCGACGCCTCTTTGAGGTGAAGCTCGATCACATCGGAGAAGTACGCGCTCAGCTCAGCGGTCGCCAGATGGACCTCCTCTAGCAGTGACGACTGGTCGAACGCTGCGGGGACCGGGCGCAGATCGTAGAAGCTGTTCCTCGGCTTGAAGTTGTGGAGGATGAACGGCGTCGGGAAGATCGCCGACAAGAGGCACAGTGCCTGGCTTTGCGACTCAGACCCCGCGAAGACGCGCTCCTCATGCCAACCGCCCGCTCGCGCAGCGAAGGTCCAAAACTCCCCCTCGTCAAAGCTCGCGACTGTTCCACCGCGGTATGTAAAGACGACCTCCAGGCCGCAGGGCAACGTCAGCGAGGGCTTCAGACAGCACACGCCGCCGGTGTCTTCACAGCAAGGCCATAGCGCCTGGAGCTTCACGTCGCAGGAGTGCCCTGCGAATCGCCTAACTTTGATGACCCGCTCGGGACGAACCTCGTCACAGCACTTGCTGTGATCGGCGGAGAGCGGAACGTCGAGCCGCAGGGTCATCGCCTCGTGCCCCTCATCGCAGCACTCGATCTCTTCGCCGCAGCGCTCGATCCAAGAGATCGTCCGAATCTCGTCCATGAAGAGCGGCTCGCGCGAAGGCCAGCACTCGTGCCCCTCATCGACCTCCTCGGGTCGCCAGCAGGGATCATCGGGGGCGACGTCGCGGCGCTTGCCGCTGATCAAGACCCGCATGCCCGGAGACCAGCAAGCGGCGACCTCTGCGGTGACGCAGTGCTCATGGATGCGAGCGTGTGCGAGGAGGGAGAGAGGGGGTCCCCAAGGATCAACTGCTTGTGTGAGGCCGAAGAAGGGCTCTACGACGGCGATCGTCTCGCCGCCGAAGATTTCAGTCTTCACCACGCGCCACGTCTCCCCCGAGTGGGCGAGCCATGGGAGGTCCTCGCCACCTCGGAGATCCTTCACGAGGTCGCCGATGCTGAGCTTCCATTTTCCGGCGAGCGTGAGCTCGAGCGAGGCGTCGTCGCCGACACCTAGGCGACGGTAGCTGATCAGCGCCTCGTTCAAGGACGTGACCGGCGAGCACACAACTCGCCGGATGTGGAGCTTGTAGGGCTCGACTCGGGTAATCTCGTACACTTGGCCGTCGACGCCGTCGCCCTCGAGGCGAATGTAGTCGCCTTGCTCGAAGCCCTCGGTGCCCGCAACATCGATGGTCAGCGCGTGGGTGCTCGCCTCCCCTGACAGCCTGGCGTACGTCGACGCCCCGCGATCGTCCCACACGACCTCAAGTCGGTGTGTGTACTCGTCGTAGCTGCCAAGAATCCCGCCGACGATCTCGACGTAGTAGAGAGCGTTCACGTCACACTCGTAGGCTCCCTGGACGGTCATCCGGACGTTGGAGCCGCTCGGGTCCTCCGGGAGCTCGATCCCGAGCTCCTTAAGGCTCTCTCTCAGCGGAGGAATCGCCCGGATGGCCTCGCTAAGCTCAGCGGGCACTTCGTCCACAGTCGCCACGCGGACACAGGTTTGGACGATCCGACGGAAGCTGCCGCGCTCAGCCTGGACCGCCGGGTCCTTGTAATGCGGTAGGTCCGCCTCATCCGCCCATCGCTGGCGCGCCTCAACCCACGCGATCAGCGGCGCCTCTTCGGGGTTCTCAAGGACGCCCAGCGAGGCTTCAGCACAGTCACACGACTGCTCGCTTAGAGCCTTGACTCGCGGCCATGCGATCGGGAGGCCATGACAGTAGAAGTGACCAGGACCGCCGACGATCTGCAGGTTCTTGAGCTGGCCCTTCTCGTAGAGAGGCTTGATCTTCAGCTCCTCGCCTGCAGTGCCATGGAGGCCCATGTCGACGATCGCGTCGCGGAGGAGGGACCAACCGTTGTCGATGGCCTCGTTCCACAGGGCGTCGGTCAGCGGAGCGCCTTCTTGGAGAAAGACGCCGAGAATGCCGGCGTGGCGGCCAAAAGGATTGCGCGAGATGGGTTGCTTCATCAGATATTCCTCGCGAAGTAGCCGGGGATCGGAGTGTCGCGGAACTCGACGATGGCTCGGCGTCCGAGCGGCATCCCCCGGAGGAGCTCCTCTCGGACGCGCCCGCGGAGCTCGTCTACGTCGTAGGGGCGGTAGTAGTGGACCCTCATCGACGAGGAGTCCATTGCGGGGCCGATGCGAAAGCGACCACGCCGGACGTCGACCTCAACGGTGTCATCGGGGGGCGAGTCCTTGGAGAAGCGGGTGACGAGCCGGATGTTGCGAAAGAGGTCCCACCCCCACTCGTCCTCGATCGAGAAGAAGCGGCGAAGGCCAGCAGTATCGAGCTCTAGCCCGCTCTCCAACGCCTGCTCCATCGACTCGAAAGCGACGTCCGGGGGGAGAGCGATGAAGGGCGACTCGTCGTTGAAGCCGCAGCCATGACCGCTCGACAGACGCGTCACGAGAACTCGCTGGCCGCGGCCAAACCTTCGGCCCTCGCTGCATCGGTGCCCCTCATAGACGATGAGTTTGTTCGCCTGGTCGTCGGTGAGCCAAGCGTCTCCAGAGGGCCCTGCGAATGTGTAGACTCCGTCACCGAGGTGATGGGGGGTCGCGGTGACGCGCTCGGCGAGGAGAGGCTCCCAGAAGCGCAGCCGATAGCGGCGTAGTCCCAAGATCGAGCCGACGATCGCGCTCGGCCCTGCGACTCGGCCTCGCTCTGGATCGATCGCGAGGGTTCGGTGTGTAACACGCGGCGGATGTGGACCCCCGAGGTCGAGGAAGCGGGGCTTCAGCGTCCCGAGCTGTTCGAGATCACCGCCTACGCCGAAGACCTCGATCGCTAGTCCCGGCCCGACCAGAGATGCTGGATCGTCTCCGCGGAAGATCGGCCTGCCGTCGCTTCGTCTCAAGCCGATGTCGTTCTCTGGGCTGATCGCGTGCAGATCTGGACCCCCCGGCGAGAGCGGCTCAAGGAGCACCTCGCGCTCTCTGACGGGCCAAACAACGTCGAGAACGATCCGAATCGCGTCCGGTCGCGACGAGCCCGTGATCTTTGGCATGACAGTGCCGAGCTGAGGCCGGGCGAGCCCGACGAGCTGGGCCGTCGAGATTCCCTGCACTCGCTCTGCGTGCGGCTCGACCACTCGAGATCGGAACCCAGAGATGATCCACGCGAGCGCCTCAAGTTGGGCGGGAGTCCCCTTTCGGCGCCTCCAGTGGATCGCTCGCTTGACCTGATAACGCTGGCGAGCGACCGGGATTCGCGGGTCTGTCGACTCTCCGACCAGATCGCCGATCAGGGGGACGAGCTCCGGAGCGCACGTCTCGACGAACATGTCATCAAGGAGGCGCAGGACGTCCGCTTGCGCCGCGTCGACGCCGACGGCGAGCGCCCGCACGAGCCCTTCGAGGACACCGCCCGCCTGCTGATCCTTCGCCCTCGTCCACCGCGGGATCAGCTCCCAGAGCCGGTCCCCAGCGTTCCGAGAGGATGGCGCTTGATCATTCATCGTCCACCTCGCTTCACCCAGACATGGAAGTTGCCCCTGGACCGAGCATGATCCGTCGCGCGATCGCTGTCGCAGCGGACGACCCCGAAGTAGCCCGGGGAGATGGAGTCTGGCGTGCTCTCCGGGAGATCCCGAGGCTCGACAACATTGCTGAGCCAGCGCACCCGTGCGGTCGCGATGCCTGGGACCTGGAAGAGCCGCTCGTAGATCTCGCCGACGTGTAGCGTCTCTCCGATCGCCCATCGCTTGAGGTCAAAGAAGCCGCCTTCTCCGGCGGAGAACGAACGCTCTACGCTCTGGATGACATCGCTCTCGGTGTGGCCCGCGGTGACCGAGATCTCCACGCCAACGTGAACCGAGACATGCGCGGCGTTCAGAATCTCGACGTCGACTCCAGCACCTGCCGGCATCACCGCGCTGACGCGAGCGACCAGCTCCTCCAACATCAGCGGCGACGCCATGCGACGGCCTGAGAGGGCGACGTAGACACAGATCCGGTCTTCCCCCGCGAGCGGGTCGATCCGGACCTGCACCGCTTCTGTGAGGGAGAGCAGCGCCTTCCCCAGATCATCAGCGGTGACGACTCGACCGTGGGTGAAGTCCCGCGTCATCAGGTGTTCGCGGACGTCATCCACGTCGTCCGCGGCGCGCCCTCCAGTGGCCGGCGTGACGTTGCGGGTCTTGTCGACCGCGAGGTTGCCGTCGAGAAGGCGGTTGAGCGAGCCGAGCGCGACGTTGCCTTGGCCACCGTCGCCGCTGCGCGTGACGCCGACGATGTTGTCGATCCCGTCGCATGGGATTGCGCCTTGACGGCCGTCGCCAAACCGGATCCATGCGTCGCCGTTTGCTTCGGTCTCGAGCATGAAGATCCGATCCCGAGGACCGCGCCCATCAAACGTGTCAACCAGCTCCCACGGATCTTCATCGACGAGCACAGCCACACCTGCGGTCAGCTCGCCACGCGCCCCGCCGATGGTGGAGTAGAGGATCGGCCGCCGACGCGGGAGCGGGAGGCGCAGGCTCGGGGTCACGCCGTCGCCGCTGCCGAGCACTTGGCGGTCCGAGTCCCCTTGAACAGCCTCCACCGTGTTTCCGAAGAGAGACGATCGTTCGAGGTCGTAGGTGCGCGTGAGGCCCTCCTCGAGCCAGGTGCTGAAGGTCGCGTGGCTGACGCTCTCGACCGTGGCGACCTCGGCCTCTTCGCCCTCGCTCGTCGACCGGTTGAAGCCGAGGAGGGAGCCCTCGGCGAGCCCCTCCGTATCCGCGAGGAGGATCCGTCGCGAACCTTCGCTCTGCGTCAGGTCGTGGCTGAGCGCCTCCTCGTAGAAGTCAGCATCGAGGCGCCACATTGGCGCTCGGGCTTCCTCGTAGACTCTTACGTACTCAGGAAGCTCGCCGGCGATGAGCGGAGTGAGGTCCAGCTTATGAGCGACGAAGATGTCGACGACACCGGGGCGCAAGTAGCGGACGATGAGCCCGTCGACCCCCTCGGCGGCGTCCAGATCGCTCACCTCGCGGAGGTACAAGACGCCGTCCAAGAGCTTCGCGGGATCGAGCGCCTTGACGATCGCCTCGATCGCCTCGGGATCCTTGAAGTCGCTCGGGTCGAGACTCGCGACAGCGATAGCGACGACGAGGGACGGTTCCCATCCCTTGACCCCACCGCGCGGCCGCCACTGGTGGTGAGCACCGTGCTCTGCCGTAAGGACGAGGTTCTCCGGGGCAGCGAGGTGTGGCTCGATTCTGAAGGGGAGGCAGGCCCTTCGGACCTGTGTCATCAGCCGTGGGCGATCTTGCGGGAAATGGCTGCACCAGCGGCCAACGTCCACCATCCTAACGAGCACATTCCCTTCACCACTCGGCGGGATCTGCCCCGTGACGCCGTCGCCGAAGCTCACTGTGAAGGCGGTCGTCGTCGGCACCTCTTGATTCCCACTCTCAGCTTCAGGGCGCTCTGCGAGCTTGTCTCCATCAGCCCCGTCCGCCCCGTCATCGGCGCAGCAGCAGTTCTCCGGCGCGGGGGCGGGCGCAGGCTTGTCGATGTACTTATCGCACTCAGGAACGCCTAGGACGCCCTGAATCTCGAGGCCAAGGACGAAGGCTCTATCCTTCCTCCGCGCCCCCTCGAGAGAGCAAAACTCTGTCCAACGAAGCCATTCGTCAGTGCGCGCGTCAACCGTGAAAACCTCGACGTTGCTCGCGAGGGTCCCCCCGACGGGGAGTGCGATGCTCCCGAGGCCAAACGTCAGGTCAATCCTCCCGTGGTAGCGTGCGAACTTGACCCTCCGGTCACCGTCGCCCACTGAGGTGAGCACCCGCGACCCTTGGAACGGCTCGCGGTAGAAGGGAAGGACAGTGTGTTCTTTCACGTCCGGAATCGGGCCAGCGTATCGGACCCCAAACCGCTCCGGTGCCGGGCGCTCAAACTCGATCAGCCCGAGCTCATGGTCGATCTCCTTGATCACGACCTCGTGCTGATAGTCCGGCCACTCGTACCACGGCTTCTCAGCGCTCAAGCCTCGCCGGTGGAGGAACCACGCATTGCGCCACGCCTCGTGCCAAAGGAGCAGGCGATCACCAGGCGCAAGGTGACGCAGGTGCCACTCACGCAGGAGAGGGAGCGAGGCCTTACCCTTGCCATCTTCATAATCTTCATAATCCTCCTTGTCGTTCTCCTCTGCCTCCATCATGTTTCGATTGGCGGCGTCTACGCCGCCATCAGGCACATCCTCGGGCTCTTTGTGGTTGTCGCCAACATCCTCGCTCTCTTGGTAGGAGGTTGGGATGGTCCAGGGGCGAAGGACGATCCGGTCATCAAAGCGTAGGAGGGCCCCGTTCTTATGAGCGCTCGCGAGCAGCTCCTGCGTTTCGCTCTCTGGGCGGGCGGACGGTTGAAGACCCGCGTAGTAGTCCCCGTACGGGTTCTGAGCCCCGGGCGGGCGGCGGTAGCCAGTGACCCGATAATGAAAAAATCCGCGCGGCTGGATCTTCAGGGGAGGGTCAACCATGACCATCCGCCCGTCGACCTCGACGATCCGAGTCCACTGAATATAGTCTCGCCGGTCCGAGGCCTCCTCAAATTCAACGAGCTCTCCCTGAGGGTCATCTGTGATTACCTTCATGTCGACCCCTGGCATCCCTGCGCGACCGCAGATTAGGCGCTCGTTCTCGTACTCGTCTTGCCCCGAGGGGTTGACAAAGAGGTAGTCGCCGGACTTTAGGTCCCCCGCGTTCATGATCACGAGCTGGCGGAGGGGGTTCCACGGCAGGGGCCTCGTCTCAAACTCATAGAACCGATCCTCCTCCCAGTCGACGAGCTCATCCTCGCAGATCATGTACGTAGCGGTGTGCAAGCTCTGGTCTTTTTCCGTCCCGCCCTGGTACGGAGCTGCGGTGTAGAACACCTTGATCGAGACCTCCCCCATTGTCGGATCCTTGGGAAACCATCCGACAAAGAGAAAGTTGATGGTAAAGGTGCCATCTGGGGTCTTGTTGAAGCCCCACTTGTACTCCGGGTGCAGAAGATCGACCTTCCCGCTTAACGCCTTGTCAAGAAATTCGAATAGGTCGTCGAGCCCGGGCGCGTACTCCAGTGGCTGTTCCCCGAAGTCGGCAAACCCAACCGTATTCAGCTCGATCTCCAGTGAATGCGAGACGATCTTGTGATCGTGAGAAACACTTCCGAGGCGTATCGGAATGAAGTTGGCGCTGTTGAAGACGATGGACTCCGTCAGGATTGTGCCAGCAAACTCGATCACCTCAGAAATGGTCGTCACTCGCATCGATGACGGCCCAGCACTCTTCGAGAAGATGCCGACAACTCCAGGCTTCATCGAATCTTTGACTATCAAGCCGTTGATTTCATCCGCGCGAAGGAGGTTGTAGCCCATGACAAGCTCATCCTCCGCTTCATAAAGGCGCGCTTCGTCTAGCAGATTACGGACGTTTGGAAGAGACTTCCACTTCTGCAGAACATCAGGGACCAGATCATTGTCAAGCCCGTCGACAATCGCATCAAAGTCCCCTTTCTCGGACGGTATGTACGCTGCTCGCGACTCTAGGAAGAAGCGATCCTTCAGCACGGTGGCGCGAGGAACGATCCCATTCTCACTCAGTGCCGTCGCAGGATCATCGTCGAATGGCGCCCGAGGAACAAGGAGAGGATTGTCTGCGGTGCTCGACGAGAGGAGGAGGTGGGCCTCAACCCCGCCCTTGACAGGAATTCCGACCAACCACACCTCCTTGGGGTCTTTCCACCCCTTAGCGTAGACCGGATCAACTAGGTCAGGATCGTACTCTATGCCGATGTGCCGGAATTTGGCGACGTTCTCAAAGGCGGTAACCCTCACCAACAATTCGAGGTCTTCCTGGCCCTCCTCGCTGCTCTCTGCGACTACCTTGACAAGCGCGCCGGCTACAACGCTCCCGTACTTATGATCCTCCCGACGGAGCTTAAAATCGAGCTTGTTTGACGTGTCGACATCTGCCCCTTTCCAGAGGCAGCCTGCATCCTCAGCATTGGGCTCTTTGATAACGAGGCGGAATGTGTACTTATCCGGCTCACCAATCGGGGCGTCATCAAGCTTCGATCCCGACAGGTCCACAAGAAGCTCATTTGTATTATCTCGGTGAAAGAGTTCCGTGTCGACCTTGGTCCCAAGCGAGTCCTTGTCATCGGCAAACCAGACTTCTATCCAGTTCTGATTGAACGCATTGTCGAGTCCCTCGGGCGAGATGGTGTGACTCTGGAGACCAAGTACGATCCTCCAGTGTAGGTGACCGCTGTCGTCGTCGTTATCCTGCCCTTGGCCCGGAAGGACCGTAACATCGCTGGCGTAGGCGGAGTGCGCAAGGTACATGTCATCCCATGCTTCACCAACCGCACCTTTGACCTTCTCCTCCTTGTCGGGACCCAAGAAGCCGTCGAGATCTGCCCAGCCAGCGGATTTACGCAATTTCTTTGCGGCGAGTGGCGGATCAACCGGGGCAACGAAGAGTGACTCGGGGATACCCTCCTCGGCATAGGCACTGTCCAGGAGGGCGTAGTTGGGCGATATTGAGATCTTCTGGGTGAAATGGTCGCCAAAGTAGACCGATGCGACCTGGGGCACCACAATAAGCTCCGTTACAGGCTCGCCGACTTTCCCTCCCGCCTCACCGGGGGTCACAAAGTCCACGGTGTACTCGTTCTGCGTCGGCCACTTGAGGCGGACGATCTTGCCCTGGACCTCGACGGCCTGGAGGACCTCAGCGGTGATCCAGTCCGGAGAGAAGTCGGCTTGCTCGAATTTCGGCGGGTCAGGGTTCACTTCGCCGTCAGGGCCCGGCGGAAGGATCATGTTGCGGGGCAGGACTTCATCGCCGAGCACGACGTCAGCTAGTGCGTCGTTGTTCTCCTCGGGCTTCTCTTGGTCTTTCTTAGCATTTGCTGGCGAGCGCCGGACCCGCTTGCCGAGGAGGAAGTAATCCCCAGGCCGGACGAGCGACGTGTCCTGAACCAGGATGAACGTAGAGCCCCTCGGAACGATCGTCGTGAACTGCAGCGTATTGACATCAACGTGACCAGGAAGCCAGAGCGCGTCTTCGAGGTGCTTGACCTGGAGGTCACCCTCAGGGGCAAGCTCAACGTCGTCGTCGTGCTTCTTCTTCTGGTTATCGTCCTCGCCCTGGTCCTCGTCATCGTTACCCTCGTCCTGTTCAGCGCCGGCAGTGATGGACGGGTAGAGCTTCCATGAGAGGTTCTCAAACTGTCGGTAGAACTGATCCCAGAGGTGATAGGGTCCTTCGCCGATCGCCTCCCGGAGGGATGAGACAAAAAGCGGCTTGGGGTCGCTCCAGCTCCTGACAGGTATCGTCGCGTGTGGGATGTCGGAGCAGAAGAGCAGCCCTTCGTTGATGTTCCTCTCGACACCTCGACCGGGCAAGACCGGATAATCAGAGTCAAGCGGAAAATAGTGACCGAAGCTCTGAAGAACGACGCCGACTTTGGATCTATCCAGTATATCGGTTAGTTCTCCCAGTCTGTCCGCGAACATCTTCCACAGAGCGTCGGCCTCAATCTCCGGCATCGCAATGCCCGGGTCAGGGGCTAGGCGAAGTTGCCGCCAGCTCAGGTAGCGCCCAATCGTCCGCGCCGAGAGGGTCCGGACGTAGAGCTCCTCCGTCTCAGAGTTCTCGATCACGATCTGCCGCCCCCCTAGGAGCCGCGGGTCGCGCTCAAGCACAACCCAGTGGGAGTCGTTCGTCCGGATGAGCTGGTCATTCACCTTCGGCCGGATGAGCGGCGTTTCGTAGTACTCCTCGGAGAGCTCCAGGGTATGCGCGGAAAGGTCAGCGGGTTCTTTGAGGGGCGCGAGCGCCTTCTCCGAGGGGACCTCGAGCGCACCCACAGCGGGGATGAAGCGGACATACACCCGCGCGAGCGCATCCTCGTCAAGGAGGAGGCGGTAGCCCAGCTTTCGCCGAAGGGCGACGTAGGTGTGGAGCCTGTCGTCTACGAACGTCCGGTAGTGCAGGTCTGCGGCTTCACTCGCGGTGAAGTCGGGAACCTCGGTCCAGCGGTGGGCGTCGGTCCACTGCTCGGGATCTTCGGGGTCGCTCTCCTCGTCGAAGATGAAGAGCTCGAGGCTGGAGATGAGCCGCGGGGACGCGCCAAGCTCAGGGAAGTGGAGGATCGGCGTCGAGGTGACCTCGAAGACGACGATGTCTTCTCGCCCGACCGGAGGCTCGCCCTCGGTGAGCGTATGCGCCGCGCGGAGGAGTCGCCACTCAGAGGCGCAGTGAACCCGTGTATAGGTCGTATCGTAGCTCCGCCGGAGCGCTCTATCGAGGGAGATTGCGCGCCGTCGGACGCGATCCACAGGCGAGAGCTCGAGCCCCGCATGGCCGTTGACCATCGTCCACGCCGAGGCTTGGAAATCGTCGAGGGGAGTGACCTTGGGGAAGCGGTCCTCGGCTGGTCTCGAGAGAACGGCACGCTGCGCGCCGATGTGGCGGGCGATGATCGGCTCGAGGCTCATCTGGTTGAACGCAGGTCCGATCGTCAGCGAGCGAGCGGTCTCGAAGATGATCTTGGAGCTCCCTTCGACAGGACGCGCTGCGAGCTTGGAGCCGCTGGGGACGACCCCAACCGCGCGGGCCTTGAAAAACTGGAAGACCGCTGCGGCGAGCGGAGGTCGCGGGGCATAGCCGACGGCCTCGGCGAGACGGATCACCGAGGAGAGGAGCTGAGCCGAGCCTACCTTCGACTCCGTAAGGATCCGATCGTGGTAGAAGCCGAAGATGTCGACCGTCGCGCTCAGCGCCTCAACGAGGGCGATCCCCGAGTCGCGAGGGTCTCGCTGGGTGTGCTGCGGGAGCGTATCCTGGAGGGCCTCGAGGATCAGGTCGCGCTGTGAGCCGTACGAGAGCCGGCTCAAGGCGATGAGGTCGCCGCGGAGGATCTTTTGCAGCGTCGGATCATGCTTGCTCATTGCAGCACCTCCACGCGACGCGGTATCAGCTGGAGGCTCACAACGACCGGCACTTCGCGGCGTCGCAGGAGAACTCGCTCGATGGCGCGGTCACGGTAGATGAGCGCCCGGAGGCGCAGGCCAAAGTGAGGGCTGTCGTGGACAAAGTCCTCCAGGAGATCGCTGATGAGCTCGCGCGACAGCTCCGACCAACGGGCTTTTCTCGGGACCCCACCCGCTCCTGAGAGCGCCACCAGGAGCGCGGCGTGGAGCACCTCGTCATCCGGCCGGTCGTCGGGGTCGATGAAGAAGAGCTCGACCTGAAGGCTGAATTCGACGATCGAGAGGAGCTCGATCGCCCCTGCCGCCGGGTTATCTGGGAGGTTGTGGCAGCGGATGACTTGATCGCCCGCGGGCTGGATGACCTCGGCGGGCCGGAGCGAGCTCCTGTCGGCTCGGGTAAAAGACGAGAGCCCAGCCCAGGTGACGCCGATGGTCCCCTCAATGATCCGGTGGACCTCAGCGCGGGAAAGCGGCGCTCCGAGCTGACGGTCGCGCGACTCGTTGACGAACGCCATCAGGTTCGCCGCGCACCGATCGAGCGTCGCGCTCGGGTCGGCCTCGGGGTGGACCTTGAGCTCGGCCGAGATGCTCACGAAGAACGGGCGGGCGATCACTACGTCAATTCTGGTGCCGACGAGCCGGCGGCCCTCAAGCATCCCCCGGATCTGTGGCAGCACCTCGACAGCTCGCTCGCGAGGACGCAAGCGGACTGCAGCGCGGACGAGGCTCGGCAGGACCTCAGCAACGACCGCCTCGGCGACCCTCGGATCTCTCTCCAGAAGCGAGACCAGGTCGCTCGAGGTGATCGCCGTCGCCGGCAGGGAGAGCTCACGTCGGATCCTGCCGGAGACCTTCTCTAGAAGCTCTGGGGCTCGCCAGCCGGACGTCGCGGTGGGGTTGAGACCGGGTTGCGCGCTGTCGAGGTGGGCAACTTCGTCGCTGAGCACGCGCGTCAGCGCCCCATGCCCGACATCCGCGAGGCTCGGGTCCCCAGTCACCCAGCGCCCGAGGATGGGGACACCAGGGGGAGGCATCGACCCCTCTTCGCCATCACCGAAGCGGATCGCGACGCGGCGGGGGCCCTCGATCTCGACGACGTAGTGGCGGTCGTTCGGCCCGCTCCGGAGGAAGTCCTCGACCTCGACCCAAGCGGAGACTTGCCCCCTGTTGATCGTGATCACCTCCAGGCTCTGGGCGTCGTCCATCCAGAGCACGGCTTCTTCCTCGGGCAGTTGAGCGAGCTGGTCAGGCATCGGGACCCGCCGAGAGCGCTGGAGCGCCGCAGGGAGCTTGAGGCTGAGCGCCTCTCCGATGCTTCGCAGGTGAGCCTCTGCCTCGTCGAGGAGCTCGACCAGCCGGGCTGCGAGCTCGCTCGGGATTGCCGCGGCGCTCGTCGTTCGGAGGCGGCAGACCGCGAGATCGATGAGCCGGCTCGCAGCCCGCCACGCGTGGGCGAGATCCGCATGTTCTGACCAGTGGTTCCGGTGATGCTCGACGAGCGCGGCGAGGTCAGCGAGGACGGCGATTCGACGACGGAAGTACTCGGCCATCGGCCCCTCGTCGACGCTCCGCCCCCCGTTGGCGAGGAGACGCCAATCCGTGAGCTGTCCGCGCCGAACCGGCGCGATGTTGGCGAGGACGACCGCCGCACGATCTGCGCCGCCAGCGATGTACGTGTTCTGGCACGGCTCTGCGAGGACTACGGCGCTGCTCTGGACCCGGGACACCTCCGCGACCTCGCCGTGATCTCGGGACGTGAGGGCGAGATACATTCCTGGACGGAGCCCCAAGGACCAGAGGTCCAAGGCCTCGCCGCGCGCCCCGCTGAGCCAGACAAGGTGCGCCCCCGCAGGGAGGCTCTTGCGCAGGCGAAAGCTGTTCCTTCGCTGGTCCACGGAGACTTGCTGCGTGGTCTGAAACGTGTCCCGGCTGTCATCGGCATCGGCGGGTCCCAGGCGCGTCCCTACGGTCGTACGTGCCGGCAGATCGAGAGCGCCCTGGCGGACAGTAAAGTGCTGGAATCCGGATGAGGTCGACCCCCGGTCGAGCGCATGATCGCCGAGCGCAGCGTGCCGTCGGACCGCCTCCCGACTCCTCGCCGTGCCAACATAGGCCTCTGAGGCCACGCGATCGCCGGCGTAGGCGATGTGATCAAGCCTGTAGGCGAGCGCCTCCAGGACCGCTACGCCGATGTCGGCCGCTGATGCCTCGCTCCAAGGGGAGTCGTTCTTCCCCCGCAGCGCGAGCATGAAGTCGCGGAGCCCCCGATAGTCTCGGGTGAGGTAGTCGATGTCGGGACCAGCACCCCGGGTATCACTCGCGCTCATTCGACAACTCCCAATGGCAGAGCGATGTCGATGATCTGGGGGCTGATCGGTCGGTCGGTGATCTGGAAGTGCAGCTTCACCGAGAGCGTCGCCTCATCATTCGTCACCTCAATCTTCAGGATCGCGACGTTTCGCCCGAGGTGCTTGTAGGCGTTCTCCTCGAGCGCGGTCCGAATGCGACTCGCGAGAAAAGGGCCATTGGGGTCAAAGACTGCATTCTGCACCCCGACGCCGAACGTTGGTCGGTTCACACGCTCTCCAGGCACAGTGAAGAGGATCTGCTCGATCATCGCGCGAACGCTCCGCTCGTACTCAAAGGTCTCGATCCCGCGATCGCTCCCGAGCGCTGTGGGGTATGAAAAGCCGCGATCGTAGGTGCTCATTCGCCTAGTCTCCGATGATCACGGTCTTGCTAGAGGTGATGATATTGGCCGTGCATGTCGTCGGGATCGTGGCCGGAAAGGGAACCGTGGGGGGGGTCGTGATTCCGCCGCCGTTCATGTGTTGGTGAGAGCCGAGCCACCGCATCAGCGTCGATATATAGGTCCAAAAGACCGGATCCGTCGCCATCGTTGACTGGGTAAGGTCGGTGAGCCGGGCCGCCCCCAAGATCCCTGAATTTAGATTGATCTGCGGGGCGTCCTCGGCGATTCCCGACTCGCTCATGACGATGGTGTCGGTGCCGCCGAGGGCCTCGATGCGGACGCCCAACTTGTCGAGCGTGACGACGTTCTCGTTGTTGTCGCGAATGACGATCCGCGCGTCGCTGCGCTCGCCGTGGAGCTCGATCGTCTGGAGCACATGGCCTTCGCGATCTGTGTTGCGGATGATGATCGTGGGCGCCTCACGCTGAGCGTCGAGGAGCACCGTATTACCGGCAAAGTCGCAGAGTTCGATGCTCGCCTCGTTGGCCACGAGATCGCCATACTCGACCTCCTCGGCCGTCTTCATCGGGTTTCCGTCCGCGTCGCGCTTGGTGCCCTCGCGTAGCGGCGAGACCATCGTCAAGGTTTGGCCAGCGGTGTCGCGAATCTCGATCCGCTCTTCGCCCACCCGATCAACGGCGACGATCGAGTGCCCGGAGAAGGTACGGGAGACATGGACGTCGATGTCTGGATCGGCCTCGTCGTCCTCGCCGGGGGCTTCGGGTTCTCCCCCCGGAGCGCCGAAGAAGCAGCCGACCCAGATGGGGTACTGGGGATTGCCGTGGCGAAACTCGACCCACACGCCGGTCGTGTATGAGCCGCCCCCGCCGCGGGTCACCGGTGGAACCCTGAAGTCGCCGAAATTCACGCCCCCCCCATAGGGAAAGCAAGGCTCAGCCCAGCCCGTAGGCACGTCACCCAAGACCTCAGGAACGATGAGCCGGAGTCGGCCTCGCTTTTTCGGGTCCTGATTGTCGTATACGAACCCATGGTACTTCCCGTAGTACCGCTGGTCGATACGGCGTCCGACCTCGCTCCAGCGCTCGTCCGTCACGGGTTCACCTTCCTCCCGGGTACCTTCGTGACTACCTTCTCAAGGCCATCTTTGGCTTGAGCGAGCGCCTTCCCGATCTCCGCAGCCAGCGGGCTCGGGATCCTGACCGAGGCGTAGGCTGGCTCCTCGGTCGCGTTCCGTTGTACCCAAAAGCGCTGGCGGTAGTCGTCTGTCGTGAAGCGGTGGATCACCTTCGTGATGTGGTAGTCGCCGGAGTACCTGCGCCCCGCGCCCCGGATCGGCGCCAGGGAGCGAGTCCTGAGCGCGGCTCCGTAGAGGCGACCGTCGAGCTCGCCCTCTGCTTGGACAGTCCAGTCGTGGTGCCGCCGGATCCCCTCGGCGAAGGTCTCCATCTCCTGCTCGCTACCAAATGCGACCGGCTGAGTGAACGTCCGCGGGACGCCGGCGGCAGCCCTACCGGCTCTCTCGTCGTCTACCGTCTCCTCGCCGAGCTGCTCCTGCGGGGATACTTCGATGTCTAGGATCTCGACCCTCTTCTCGATCGGGTCCGCCCTGGCGATTCGGACCTTGGACGGCCGCTCGCCGACGACCTTCGGCTTGAACCAAAGCGCGTTCGTGCTCGCGTAGCCGGCGCTGACGACGATATCGGGGAGTGGGAGCGGGAAGAGGCGCGGCTCGCGGAAGTACGCCTTCGCGCCGCGGATGAAGAGCTCAAACCCGAGCTGTGCCGCGAGACGGTTGAGGAAGTCCCAGTCTGTGCCGCGCTGCAGGAGCAGGTTTTCGTCGAGGGCATGGACCACCTGGCTGTCGTCAACCTCATGCTCTAGACCGTAGTTGTCAAAGAGCTCCGTCGCGACATCGCTGAACTTCCGATCCTCCCAGGCGACGACCTTCTCCTCCTGGCGCATCGCGTAGCTCACATCGTGACCCCAGACGAGGAGATGGCTCTCGGATTGGTTGATGCCGATGTTCGGCTGAACACCGGCGATGTAGCCGTCGATCAGGACGTCGTTCTTTCCCTCATAGCCAGCTTCAATAGTCAGCCTTTGCCACAGCCGGAGCGTTGGGATCCCGTCGTCCCCCTCATCGAGGATCGTCCAGGTGCCGTCGCGACGGTGGAATATCCCGAACTTCATGGCGAAGACGCTCGAGTCCGCCTCTTGCTCGCACACCTCGACGGCGATGAGGTCCTCGTAGAGAGCCTCGCTCTCGTGTCCGTCGATGCGGATGATGCAGACTCGTTTGGCCATGAGCTAGACGACTTGGTTCGCAGGGATCTTGAGGACGCGTCCAGGGACCATCAGGTCCTCAGGGAAGAGCGCGTCGTTGGCGTCGCAGATGAGCCAGAATTTGAGCGGGTCGCCGTAGTAGCGCGCGGCCAGGTGGTCAATACGCTCGCCCGCCACGACGGTGTGTAGCCGTACGGCGGGTTCGCGTACGCCTTCGTGCGGGCGTGCGCCCTCGATGGGTCGTGCGCGACGTTCGGGATCCTCGCTGGTATAGGAGTCCCGTCGGCGGTAGCGGCTTCCTCGGTGAATCATCAGGCGAGCACTCCCCCGACCGTGTTGGCGAGAACCGAGGACATGGGCTCGATGACCTCCATCGTGATCGACGCCTCGACCATCATCGGGACGAGCGCCACGTTGAAGAGAGTCTCGCTGATCGAGAGCGAGGTGATGTACCCCTTCCAAACGCGATCTCCCCAGTAGAAGTCGACCTCGGGCGTCTCAGCGTTCTCCTCGAACCCGTGCGTCGGCTTCGTCACCTGTGGCTCGGTCGGCTCGACGAGCGACTCGAGCTGACGAAGAGCCGCGAGTACGGAGTCGATCGAGCTCATGCCGCCGAACCCCTGGGTCGCAGATGCCCGCTGGGCGAGCACCATCCCGAGCATCTTGGTGAACGTGCGTGACGCGTCGAGGCGGAAGTCGAAGTCGATCTTCCAGCGGCTGGCCTTGAGAGAGTACTTTCGCCCCTCCTGACCGCGACCCTGCGTCGTGCCGTTGGGCTGGTTCGTCTCACTGTCGGAGAGCTGGACTGTACGCGTTCGCTTGAGGGTCTCAGGGTTGAACTGGAACAGGAGCCCCTGCGCCTCCCCCGACCGATCCTTGTAGATAAAGAGGCCGGGAATGTGGATGTTTCGAAGGTTAGACATGTCGTCTCAGCCCGCGTGTGATCTCGCTCGCGAGAGACTTGGCGATCGCTCGAGGTGAAATGGACGGGTCTTCGAGTCTGACCGAGGCGCGGCGTATGCCGATCACGCAGGGGGTCGACTCTCCCGTGCCGAACTCCTGAGCGCGCGCCTGTTGGACTCTCTGGAGCTCTTCCCCTAGCGCGTCTGCGATCTCTCGCGCGACACGTGCAGCCATGGCGTCGGTGAGCGTGTACGAGCATTGGATCTCCAGCTCATCAACAATGATCCGAGCGTCGATCATCGGGCCCTACTCCGATCATGCGAGCGCGGTGCGACCTCCTGAAGCAATGAGCCCGTGTAGCTGCTCTCTGGAGAAGAGCCTCTCGCGGATGTACCAAGCACGCGAAAGACCACCTTGCGGATCTGCACCCGCATGTCGAGGTCCCCTACTTCGCGATGTTTCGAGCTCTCGTTCATAGGATGAAGCCGCGATCTGAAGGGATCTCCGCGAGGAGTGAGCCCGTCTTTGTCTCTCGGGCGCGCGGACCCTGGCTCCCCGCGCTTTCGGGACTCTGAGGTGCCCTCGCTGTGTTGCCAGACCCGAAGACCACTGCAATGTCGCCGAGCAAGACCTCGGCGCGTTGGACTTCGTACCTGTGCTCGCGAGCCTCCCCTCCTGGCGTTCTGCGGCGAATGCGTGCTATCGAGCCGAGGGCAGGGGGTCCATGGACAGGGCGCTTCGGTTGGGGAGCCGTGATCGAGGGAATTGGGGCGGGGGTCGGCCGTACGACTGATCTGCGCCCCGGAACAAGCCGGCCCGTCGCATCCAGCGGTACGGCGCCGTGTGACTGGTCAAGGCCGAGTAAGGTCTCAGTCGACGGTCTGCTTGCGTCGACTTTGGCAAGCGTGGAGGCCGGGTTGCCCTCGTCGCGGGCGGACTCCGTCGCTGAAGCTCTGCGAATCCGGCGCAGTAGCGTATTTCGCCGCGTGCGGTCGCGCTCGCTCTCGCGCTCGACGTCGGCGCGGTCGTCGACGCCGAGCCTGTCGCGGCGGTCTCCGGAGGGAGTCGCAGCATAATGCGGGGAGGGGCCGCCTCGCGCCTCTTCCGTCGTGGTATGGCGCAGGACCCCAGTGATGGGCTCCTGCTTCCGGCCATGGAATGATCGCGAATGTGACTCCTGGGCGGGCGAAGGACCGTGCCCTTGTTCGGGTGCCCGAGATAACTCTCTGTGACTCACCGCCCGAGTTCTCTGAGGAGCCGGGACCGGTGCATCGACCTTGCCCTTTGGACGGTCACGGTCGTTCTGTCGGATCTCTTGCGGCAGTTGTAGCGACGGAGCACTGGTTGAGGCTGCGGGCGTCGCTTCACCGCTCTGTCTCGATCTCGAGCTTGACCTCGACTCGTGGCTGGCCTGGATTCTGCCGCGCGCGACCGTCTCTGCGTAGCGCTCTTGAGCAGCGGTTGGCTTGACCACACCGGGTGCTCCTGGCCTCTGGATTCGTGTGTTGTCGACAGGTGCCGAGTCTCCAGGTTCGATCGAGGGTCGAATCCGTGATGGGGCCTGTGCGCTCAGGGCCTCTTCACCTGGCGCTGGTGCCGGGACATCGGAGCCAAGAGAATTCGACGGAGACGGAGAAAGTGCAGATGATTCTCGGTCGTGCCCCGTCGTGAGTGACTCTGCCTCCGTCTTCGGAGGAGTGAAGAACCCCCAGCGCTGCCCGCTTCGGACCCGTCCTATCCATCCGCCCACGCCGAAGAAGGCGATCGCGAAATCATCCCACGTAGAGCTCGGATCCGTATCTATGATGGGCAGCTGGCAGAGCGCTTGAGCCTCGGTCCGGCGCCCTTCCAGGTCGACCATCCATACGTCGACCGCGAGGGCCCGGTATACGCTTGTCGGATCGGCGAGATCGCGCAGGTAAGCGTACTCTGAGTCAAGGTTCTCGATCGTCCAATTCACTCCTTCGGGCGGCGATACCTCGATCCAGGAGGAGACCGTGTCCACGCCGACTGCGATCGCAGGCTGCTCGATGACAACGTAGCCACCTTGTGCAGCAGGGACGATGACATCCGAAGAGAACCAGGCAGCTCTTCCGCCCGGGAGAAGAACAAGTACGTCATCCTCATGATTTGTCGACCTCTGCTTGAGCAACAGCGGGACAGGCAGGCGCGTATCTACGAGGGCTCGCACGACCTCATCCGCGGGCATCACAAGATCGTCATCACACCGAACCAAGCGCGTCACCCGACGGCCAAGAGGTGCACCAAGTCGAAGCTCGACCTCGCTCAAAGCCCGTCTCCTTGAGTGAACTCCTGCTCGAGGAGGCCGAGGTATTCGCGTCTTAGCCCGCGAGGAAGCTCGAGGATCTCTCGGTGGGGCCAGTGGTAGTAGAGAGCAAGTGTGTGGATCTCTGCGAGAAGGTCCCCTCGCGATCCGTGAAGCTGCGAGAGGAGCCCGCGAACGGGGTCGTAGCTGTGCAGGAAGGAGCCTTCACACTCGACGCATGTCAGCTCAAGCGTGAGATCGAGGCGAGGTGAGCTCTCTCCAAGAGCCGCCGCGCAAGCGACACGCTCCGACGACGAGAGACCGTCAATGGAGGTGATGAATCGCTCGTCACCGGTCACTAGGCACCTGCGAAGTATTGCATCCGCTCGACGGCTCGCCTCGACGTCGTAGATGTCCTCCTGGTCACCGGCAGAGGGTAAGCGGAGCCTCACCCGTCGCCCGTCCGGCAGCGAACTCTCGCGATCCTCCAACGACCGGACCTCCGGAACCTCAACGGTCGAGAGGTCGAGTTCAACGTCCATTTTGGCGCCACAGTCGGGAATCGGGCAGTTGAGCGTCTCGTACCGGACAGCGCCGAAGGTGAGCCTAGTGAGCTCGATCAGCATGATATCGCGGTCAAGCGGATGAAGGCGACGGACGTCATCGGTCGCCGTTGTGGCAGCGTTTCCGAGATGAGGAGCGCAGCGAGCGAGGATGATGTGGGCGGCGGTGAAGGGGTTATCTGCCTCAGAGGCGAGGAGTTCAGCGGCCCCATCGAGGGCGACGATCGTCGCTCGATGGGAATAGGTCCCGCCTCTCCCGCTGAGTCCGCACGGGAGGGCGACGTCGATCGAACGCCCGAGCAGCCTCATCCGACTATCTCTCCTTGTAGCCGACGTCGATCCGCTCGACCTCAAAGCCCTCATTTTGGAGCTCGAGCGTCTCGATCGCGACTTCATTCGCGTTGGCGTCCATGTCCGGGAGGAGGATGAGCTTCGACGGCCAGGCGTTGTAGATCGTCACGACCATGACCTTCTCGTTGGCGAGGCTGTACACCTCGATCTGGAGGTCCTTTCGGAAATCATGAAAGTGCTCTGCTGGGGTCCCTCCTACCGCCTGGTAGGTGTTGACCTTGTTCATCCACTTGACGAACGTCGGGTCCGCGGTGACACCGCGTTCGACGGTGATCGGCTCGTACTTGGTCGTCATCGGGAGCTGCAGAACACTATTGTTCATGCCCCCGGATCTCCAGGCCTTGACTTCAATGCTCTTCGAGAGCGCTGAGATCTTGGACACGGCGGCGACGACTTCGTTGTCCCACTTGATGAGGAACTTGAAGTTTCGGTAGGGGTCGTACTCGAGCATTCTGGCGGTGAATGGCATAGTTATTTCTCCAGGCGCGTCGTCCCGTTATTCCTTGCGCATCTGCGTGAGATGGATGATCACGAACTCGGCGGGCTTGAGAGGCGAAAAGCCGACCGTTACGTGGACCTGTCCCGCGTCAATCGTCGCCTGAGGGTTGTTCTCCGCGTCGCACTTCACAAAGTAAGCCTCCTCTGGCTTACCTCCTTGGAGGGCGCCTGAGCGGAACTGCCGAAGCATGAAGGCGTTCAAATTGAAGCGGATCGACGACCACAGGGGCTCGTCGTTGGGCTCGAATACAACCCACTGGGTCCCCCGATAGAGCGACTTCGCGAGGAACATGGCGAAACGTCGGACCGGGACGTAGCGATACTCGGGGTCTTGACGCGTCGCCAAGGTACGGCTTCCCCAGCAGACAATCCCGGAGTCAGGGAACTGCCGGATGCAGTTGATACCGACCGGGTTCAGGGTCTCCTGGTCATTGTCGGTGACTGACACTGCTACGCCAACGGCGCCGAGGATTGTCGCCTCTGTCCCGGCGGGGGCCTTCCAAACGCCGCGGCGGTTGTCGGTCCGAGCGTAGAGACCCGCGATTGCCCCGGAAGGAGGCGCAAAGCGTGTTGCCCCTGAGATCTTGGAGTATGGATCCGCGATCTCGATCCAGGGGAAGTAGAGCGCAGCATGAGAGCTCTTCGCCAGCTTCTTCAGTTGGTTCTTGACGCCCTCGAGCTGAATCTCGCGCGGCTGCCGGTTACGAGGATCGCCCACGCCATCCGCGATGAAGATCATGTCCCGACGGCGGCTCGCGTACGAGATCCCCGCCTCCTGAAGCACCGGATCGGTCTCCCCAGGGAGGAGGATCATGTTGACGTCGTCGAACACATCCATGGAGGCGAGGGCGCGATCGAGGCTCGCCTTTGTCAAGGCCAGAGCAGCGTCACCGTCGGTCCCTCCGGCAAGCTCGACTACAAGCTCGCGCGAGTCACTGTCGACACGGAAGAGACTCTCGGGAAAGTCGTCGTGCCCCTCCGGGAAGTCGACCTCGATGAAGCGCGAGTCACGATTGATAATGGAGGCGTAGAAGCGTTCGCCATCCTCCTTCACGCCCACGCGCGGGATGATCTCGATCTCGTACGCTTCCCCGTCCACGACACTCATGACGACGATATCGAAGAGAACCGGACCGGACTCACCTTCGTCACCACCGGCCCACCTCGGGGTAGCTCCCGCGGGGCTGAGCCGGAACTCTATGCGCATGTCGTTGGCCCATTGGCCGGCTCCCGCCGCGACGATCTTGAGCTCTCCGCTGGCGCTGCCGTCACCGCCAGCGAGTGCGACCAGTCCGGTTGCAGTCTCCGCGTCGGGATCGAGTAGGCGGACTATGTACGCCTTCTTCCCACCGTTGAGGAAGAAGTGGTAGACCGCGAGAGGAAGGTGGGTGGTCTTGTCGAGACCACCGAAGAGTCGTTCGTACTCGCTCCAGCTGGTGACGTAGGTTGGGTAATAGGGCCTTCCACGCGGCGCTATTCCGACAAAGCAAGCAGTTGAAGTTCCCACGCCTTCAATAGGCTTGATTCCGCTGGATTCCTCTTGGACGTAGACTCCAGGTGTCAGGTATTCAGGCAAGACATCTCCCTTTCCGACTCCGGCATGCGGATATCAGCTATAGCCACGCGGCGACAGGCGCCCGCCCTGGACGCTTCTTTGTTGACTGCCGGCCTATGCCCAAGTACGTGCCTACCAATTTGCAGCCCCGTGGATCAAGCACTTAAAACGCCCTCAGCGTGGATGTACTTGCACCTCGCGCTCAATGATGCCCCTCCCCGCGCATGTGACGCCATGGAACAGAAGGAGAAACACGGTTCCGACGGTGCCTGCTCACACTGTCCAGCTGAGAGGACGCCTAGATATCGTGGCGGAAAATACTTTTCGGGCTTTTGGGCCGACTGTAAATTGGTCGCACCTGCGCATTGACGCGCCAGGTATACCGACTAGCCGGAAGGACCCTCTAGCCCGAACGCATCATCACGCGACGCATCAACAACACTGAAGCCGCACAGTATGTCGACAGGGGCTTCAGGAAGTTCTGTGGGCAGGATGTAACGGGTGTAGTTGAAGATCACTGCAGTGGAAGAGGATCGCGCATACCCTCACACCCGCACACCCGCACACCTGCATATCTGCATATCCCAGGACATTTCTCATGTTCGCCCTGTGCACTCTGGTTGATGGCTTGATTGAGTCAGACTATCTGCATCGGATCACAGTTGCGGGCCGGTTGGACATCGAGACGGCCTGGTTGGTTCGAAAGGTCGACGCTTGGCCTGAGGCGCGCAACGTCGAGGCCCCAAGGACCCTACGCAACTTGGCTATCGGCGAAGGGCTACTGCCGGAGGCGCACAGCGAGGCGCTACTCGCCACTTGCCAGCTCAAAGAGCTCCGCGAGAGGAGCCCACGCCCGGTTGAGCAGAAGCGCTGCCTCGGCCTGCTGCTGTGCTCGGGGATAGTCGAATGACCGCCACGCGGCCAACGCTGCCTGCACTTCGTTGGTTCCCAACGTCCCAGGGTCGAGATCGACGGCCAGCCCCTCCTGCTCGAGCAGACATGCGAGGGCTCGATCGAAGTCGATCGCCGACGCAAAGCGCTCCTCCCGTCGCTTCGAGAGGGCCCTGGCGACGATCGCGTCGAGCACCGGCGGGATATCTGCTCGACCCGCGGTCTCGCTCGGCCGCGGCGGGGTCCGCTCGACATGCCCCGACAGAACCTCATAGACCGTGCCGACGAAGGGCGGGCGACGGACGAGGAGCTCAAAGAGCACCACCCCGACCGCATAGAGATCAGCGCGCTCATCGAGCGGCTCGCCGAGCGCCTGCTCAGGCGAGACGTACGCGAGAGTCCCGAGCACCCGTCCTGTCGTGGTCTGCAGCGAGCGGCT
>Ga0316189_10000459_pt1 | contig 40529 bp, 35 predicted proteins | sample LowCovwburrow_MG_FD_204930 | JGI IMG/M metagenome (GOLD analysis project Ga0316189, IMG submission 204930) | Coastal sediment microbial communities from Maine, United States - Lowes Cove worm burrow | ecosystem: Environmental > Aquatic > Marine > Coastal > Sediment | place: USA: Maine...
AGCAATGATCGCCGACGCGATCGAAAACAAACCAAAGCCGACGTTGGTCTGGCTCAACTTCCAGGACTGCGCGGGTAACACCGAGTCATTCCTTCGCGCTAGCAAGCCGACGGCAGCTGAAGTGATTCTCGATCTGATCTCGATCGACTATCACGAGGTGATCATGGCGGCCGCCGGTCACCAGGCCGAAGAGAACCTCCACAATGTCGTCGCGAATCAGAAGGGCAAGTACCTCGCAGTCGTCGAGGGCTCGATCCCGACCGGCGCGAACGGCGCGTACTGCACCGTTGGCGGCAAGTCTGCACAAGCCATCGCCAAGGAGGTTTGCGGTGGCGCGCTGGCGACGATTGCAGTCGGGACCTGCGCATCGTTTGGCGGCATCCCTGCGGCGTCACCCAACCCAACGGGCGCGCTCGGTGTTTCCGATGCGGTGCCTGGGGTGAAGAACTTGATCAACCTCTCGGCCTGCCCAGTGAACGCTCAGAACCTCACCGCGACGCTGGTTTACTTCCTGACCTATGGGAGGCTACCGGCGCTCGACAAGCTGAATCGCCCGCTTTTTGCATACGGAAAGTCGATTCACGACAACTGCGAGCGGCGCGCGCACTACGACACTGGACAGTACGTCGAGCAATGGGGCGACGAAGCCCACCGCGACGGCCACTGCCTGTACAAGATGGGCTGCAAGGGCCCTGTCTCGTTCCAGAACTGTCCGAACGTCGGCTGGAACGACAACACGAGTTGGCCGATCGCATGCGGCCACGGTTGCATCGGCTGCGCCGAACCGGACTTCTGGGACAAGATGACGCCGTTCTACGCGCACCTTCCGGGCTTCCCCGGTTTCGGCAAAGGCTCGAACATCGACAAGGTTGGTTTCTGGGCAGCAATCGGTGTCACCACCGCGTTCGCAGGACACACCTTGGTACATCTCGGAAAGAAGCTCGTTGGAACGGGTGCGGATCATCCACCCGACGGCCCGCCTGCGCGGACCGATGAAGGAGGCGCAGAATGACTCATATCGTTGTCGACCCGGTAACCCGCATCGAAGGCCATTTGCGCATCGAGGCAGAAATCGACGGAGGCAAGGTCGCGGATGCCTGGTCCTCCTCGACCATGTTTCGCGGCATCGAGATCATCCTCCAAGGCCGCGACCCGCGTGATGCCTGGGCGTTTTGCCAGCGCATCTGCGGCGTCTGCACGACGGTGCATGCGATTGCATCGATTCGCGCGGTGGAAGACGCGATCGGCGCCAAGCCACCCCCCAATGCAAGGATTCTACGCAACCTGATCATCGCGTCCCAGTGCATCCAGGACCACGTGATCCACTTCTATCATCTGCACGCGCTCGACTGGGTCGACATCGTGTCGGCGCTCGAGGCGGATCCGGCGGAAACGGCAGCGCTCGCGCAGTCGATTTCCGACTGGGGAAAGTCCAGCGCGAAGTACTTCGCGGGCATCCAGACCCGGGTCAAAGGCCTCGTCGAACGCGGGCAACTCGGACCGTTTGCCAACGCATACTGGGGGCATCCCTCGTACAAGCTCCCGCCTGCTGCGAACCTCATGGCGGTGGCTCACTACCTCGAGGCCCTCGAGTGGCAGCGAGAGTTCATCAAGATGCACGCCATCCTCGGCGGCAAGAATCCGCATCTGCAGAGCTTCCTCGTCGGCGGAATGGCAACTCCGGTCGATCCGGACAAGCAGGCCTCACTCAACATCCACACGATCGCACAGTTCAAGAAGCTGATCGCGGGCGCGCAGGAGTTCGTGAGCAAGGTGTACATCCCAGACCTGCTCGCGGTCGCCTCTTTCTACAAGGACTGGGCCGGCTACGGCGCGGGTGTCGGCAACTACATGGTGTACGGCGAGTACCCGCTCGACGACGAGGCGAATCCGAATCTCTACATCCCATCGGGAATCATTCGCGGCCGCGACATTTCGAAGGTCGAGGAGTTTGATCCCTCGAAGATCACCGAGCAGATCACGCACTCTTGGTACAACTACGAAGGCGGCGAGGAAGCCGCGCTTCATCCGTCGCAGGGCGAAACCAAGCCGAACTACACCGGGCCGAAGCCACCTTACGAACGACTCGACACCTCGGCCAAGTACTCCTGGCTGAAGTCGCCTCGCTACGATGGCGTGCCGATGGAGGTTGGGCCGCTGTCACGAATGCTGGTCTCGTACGTCCGCGGTCACGAGAAGGTGCAAGGGCTCGTCAACCACGTCCTCAAGACGCTCGGTGTCGGCCCGGAGGCCTTGTTCTCCACGCTCGGACGCGTTGCGGCGCGGGGCATTGAAACCCAGGTGCTGGTGGACAAGATCGGCGACTGGGTCGACGAGCTCGCCGACAACATGGGCAAGGGCGAGCTTCGGATCCACGACAACAGCAAGTGGGACCCGTCGAGCTGGCCGGCTGACTCCATGGGCGCCGGTTTCCACGAGGCGCCACGCGGCTCGCTCGGACACTGGGTCCACGTCAAGGACGCAAAGATCGAGCGCTACCAGTGTGTCGTTCCGAGCACCTGGAACGCTGGCCCGCGTGACTCCGGCGGCATTCCGGGTCCGTACGAGGCAGCCCTGGTTGGGACTCCGGTCGCCGACCCGGAGCAGCCGATTGAAATCCTCAGAACGGTCCATTCCTTCGATCCATGCATGGCTTGCGGTGTGCACGTCGTCGAGCCTGGAGGGCGCGAGATCACTCGCGTGAAGGTGCGATGACCCCCCCGCCAGCAGCGACTGCAACCAAAGGCGGTGCGCGCCCGCAGCCAAGCCCTCGAGCACACGACGTGGAGGGCATCGAACGAGTCTACGTCTGGGACCTGCTGGTTCGATCGACTCACTGGCTCATCATGGTGTCGGTGTTCATCCTCGCGATTACCGGGGTGTTCATCGGCAAGCCTTACTTGATCCCTTCGGGGCCGCCCGGCGAGCACTTCGTGATGGCGACGGTGAAGGTCGTGCACTTCTATACGGCCATCATCTTCACGCTCGCGGTGGCATCTCGTATCGCCTGGATGTTCGTCGGTTCGTACTACGCGCGCTGGCATCAGTTCGTGCCGGTAGGCAAACGGCGACGCGGCGACGTGCTGAAGATGTTCAAGTTCTATTCGCTGCTGAGCAAGGAACCACCGATGAACGTGGGTCACAACCCCTTGGCCGGGATGACCTATCTGCTGGTGTTCGCCTTGTATCTCACCCTAATCCTCACCGGTTTTGCGATGTACTCGGTGAGCGCGACGGGGTACATGCAGATGTGGGAGTTCCTCGTCCCGCTCTTTGGTGGTTTGCAGACGGCGCGCTGGATCCACCACATTGCCATGTGGTTCCTCCTCGGCTTCGTTGCTCACCACATCTGGAGCGCGATGCTGGTGTCTCGCGTCGAAGGTATGGGTCTGATCGACTCGCTGTTCAGCGGATACAAGTTCTTGCCAAAGAGCTGGCGCAACCGAGATGACTGAGCGCACGCCGGTCCTCGTCCTGGGGCTCGGCAACGTCGTCTGCACAGACGACGGCGCTGGGATTGCAGCGATCCACAAACTGATTCGCGAATACCAGTTCCCCGAGGGTGTCGTCGTGCTCGATGGCGGCACGCTCGGGCTCTCGCTTCTGCCACTGGTCGACAGCGCGGATCAGGTAATTCTGGTCGATGCGATCAAGGCCGACGGGCCACCCGGAACCCAGGTTCGGATCGAAGGCGACGAGGTGGCTCCGGCCGTCTACGAGCGCCTTTCACCACATCAAATTGGGGTCGCGGACCTCCTGGCGGGCGCGAGCTTGCTAGATCGCTATCCAGACCGCGTGATCATCCTCGGCGTGGTTCCGGACTCAATCGACCTTGGTCTGGAACGGACACCCGCCGTACAGGCAAGCATTCCCGAGCTCGCGCAGCGCGTCGTCGAAGAGCTCACATCACTGGGTTACCCGCCGGTCCGATCCACGGAGAGCCGCGATGAAGGCCATGGGAGCACTGCTCATGTCGCTCGCACTCTTGGGGTGTAGCGCGAAAGACCAATCGTCGACAATCGACTACAATGAAGTGGAAGTCCCCTTCGACCGACTTTCCTCCGATGAAGCTCGTACACGAGGACGCTTGCTTTTCGCGACGAAGTGCGCGCTATGCCATGGCGACCTCGCTGACGGAAATGGCGTTCGGAACCAAGGCCTGTCAGGGAAGCCTGCGAACTTCCGCAGCAGCGAATGGCGAAGCACCGCTACAGCGCGAGATGTATTCCACACCCTGAGCGAAGGGAAGCGCGGGACCTCGATGCCTGCCTGGCCGACGCTCAGCGACGATCAGAAGTGGGACGTGGTTGCGTATGTCCTCAGCATCGCTGAGGGCGGGCCGTGATGGCAGGGCGCCGCATCGACATTCGAGGCACCGTGCAAGGGGTGGGTTTCCGGCCCTGGGTGTACCGGGTCGCGCGTCGACTGGGCGTCGTTGGACGAGTGCGAAACCAACCCTCGGGAGTGGCCGTCGAAGCCTTCGGAACTGAAGAAGTGCTAGACCTATTTATCGATGCATTACGAATAGATACACCAGTTTCGGCACGGGTCGAAAAGCTGATCGCGGCGTCGATTCCGGACGAAGATCTCGACGCTTTCGTCATCGAGTCGAGCGGAGTCGGAGGCGTCAAAGCACTTTCGATTCCACCCGACTTGGCGACCTGTGACGATTGCAAATCGGAGATCCTCGATTGCAAGGATCGTCGCTTCGAGTATGCGTTTACCAGCTGCACGATTTGCGGTCCGCGCTTCACGATCGCAACGGGCATCCCATACGACCGCGCTGCAACCACGATGTCGATGTTCAAGATGTGCGCGGCTTGCCAAGCCGAGTACGACGACGTCGAAGATCGACGCTTCCACGCGCAGCCCAATGCCTGTCCGGATTGCGGACCAGCGCTGAGCCTGATTCGATGCAATGGCCAGGTCTTGTCCGACGGCTATCCCTTGGAGGGGGCCGCGGACCTACTCAGGCGCGGTGCCGTCGTTGCGATCAAGGGGCTGGGGGGGTTTCATCTCGCATGTGATGCGACGGACGAAGAAGCCGTCGTGCGTCTTCGAGAGCGCAAGCACCGAGATGAAAGACCGTTTGCGGTGATGGTGTCCGACCTCGCTTCGGCACGTGCGCTCGCGGAGATCGACGCAGAAGAAGAAGCCCTGCTGACCGCACCCGAGCGTCCGATCGTCCTCTTGCGGGCCTTGGGAGGCAGTCGGCTAGCGCCCGCCGTAAACCCGGACACGCCACTTTTGGGACTGTTTTTGCCGTATACCCCGCTTCACCACCTAGTGCTGGCGGAGCTTGGAGCGCCGCTGGTGATGACCTCGGCCAACGTCTCTGACGAGCCGATTTGCAGGGACAATGACGAAGCGAGGCGGCGGCTCGATGCAATCGCAGACGTGATCTTGCTTCACGATCGCGACATCGCCATGCGGTGCGACGATTCGGTTGCACGAGTCATCGCTGGCACCCCGACGATCATGCGTAGGTCTCGCGGCTTCGTGCCACGGCCTTTTCATTTGGCGCAGCCCGTCGCCCGCCCTGTTCTCGCCTGTGGTGCACACCTCAAGAATACGTTCTGCATCGCGCTGGGTGACACCGCGTACTTCGGACCGCACATTGGCGACTTGGAAACCGTCGCTGCACTCGAGTTCTTCGAGGAAGCGGTCGACAGGATGCAAACGATTCTCTCGGTGAGGCCAGAGGTCGTCGCCCATGATTTGCACCCTGGATATCTTTCGACGAGATACGCGAAGGCGCGCGCAGACACGACCCTGGTGGGCGTGCAGCACCATCACGCGCACGTAGCGAGCTTGATGGCCGAGCACGGCGTGCAAGGGCCTGTGCTGGGCGTCGCCTACGATGGCACGGGTTTTGGGGAGGATGAGACATCCTGGGGCGCGGAGTTTCTGTTGTGTTTCGCGGAGCGGTACGAGCGCTTGGCGACCTTTCGCCCGCTGCGCCTGGCAGGTAGCGATCTTGCGATGCGAGAGGTCTGGAGAGTTGCGTACGCGCTCTTGCATGACGCATTCGATGGTGAGCCTCCGACCGATTCGCTTCCAGTCTTCGCCGAGGTCTCTTCGAGGTCGATTCGCGTCGTGAAACAGATGATTGAGCGCGGACTGAACGCCCCACTAGCTCGCGGCCTAGGGCGATACTTCGACGGCTTTGGAGCACTCGCCATGGGCCGCTCTCGATCCAACTATGAAGGGCAGATCGCAATCGCCTGGGATCAGCTCGCCTGCGATTCGACTACGGACGCATATCCATTCGACCTCGATCGAACTGTCACTCCCTTGGAGGTGGATCTTCGTCCGGCGGTACGCGAAGCGTTCGCGGACCTGCAGTCGAAACTCCCCCCGGAGCAAATCTCGGCTCGATTTCACAACACGGTCATAGCGGTCACGGTTGGGCTCTTGGAGGAGCTTCTGGCAGGGCGGGGCCGAGTTCCGGTGGCCTTGACGGGCGGGGTTTTCCAGAACGCTCGGCTCGCGGACGGCATCGAGAAAAAAATAGCGAATAAAACCAATGTGTTACGGCATGGCCAAGTTCCGCCCGGCGACGGTGGAATTGCCCTCGGTCAGGCCTTGATCGCGGACGCTATTCTGGGAGACAAGGGTTGATGCCCCGAGGAGCTTTCCAATGTGCTTAGGTGTGCCCGGTAAGGTGGTCGAGGTCGACCGCGAGAACCAAATCGCGACTGTCGACTTCTGGGGCGTGAGGAAGCAAGTCCGCCTCGAGGTCTGCGACGCACCGGTCGATCCGGGCGACTACATCTTGAATCACGTTGGCTTTGCGATTCGTCGAATCCCGCCGGAGGAGGCCGCAGAGACCTTGGCCCTGTACGACGAGCTGCTTCGGCTTGCCGACGAACAAGACTTGATGACGGCCGATGTGCGCGCCGAGATCGCGGCCGCGCCGGATGCGACGGGTTCCCCCGGGAGAACACCTGATGAATCCCAATGAAGCGTTTGCACAGCTGAAGTTTCGCGACCCTGAGCGCGCACGGGGCCTTCGCGACGCGCTCGATCGACTCGTGCATCAAGCCGACCACGCGCCGGTGTCGGTGATGCACGTCTGTGGAAGCCATGAGCAGGCGATTGCGAAGTTTGGGCTTCGAGCGGCTTTTCCCCAGGATTTGCAGGTGATCATGGGCCCTGGCTGCCCGGTGTGCGTCACGGACGTGCCCGAAGTGGATGAGGCCGTGGCACTCGCAAAGCAGGGTGTTCGCATCGCTTCGTACGGGGACATGCTACGGGTTCCGGGGACCTCGCAGTCGCTCGCGGACGCGAAAGCCGAAGGCGCGAAAGTCGACGTCGTGTACAGCGTGACGCAGGCCGTAGAGCTGGCGCGCGAACACGATGAAGACATCGTCTTCTTTGCGTCGGGTTTCGAAACGACGGCGGTCGCTACTGCAGCAGTGTTGGTCGACGATCCGCCCGACAACTTCTCCGTGCTCTCGGCGCACAAGTACATTCCGCCGGTGATGGAGATCGTCGCCGAGATGCCGGAGACAAAGATCGAAGGCTTCCTAGCGGCAGGGCACGCAGCCACGATTACCGGTTCTGCCGTCTTCGAGAAGTTCGTCGAACGCCATGGCTTGCCGGTGGTCATTGCCGGCTTTGAACCGCTCGACGTGATGGCAGGCCTGGTAAAGCTCATGGAAGTCATCAACAGCGGTGAGCCAAGGGTGGAAAACGCCTTTCCTCGCTGTGTAACGCGCGAAGGGAACGTGCATGCACAGAAGCTTCTCTGGAGGGTGTTCCGGGCTACAGGAGGCCGCTGGAGGGGCATTGCGCATGTCCCAAATGGAAACCTGCGCCTCCGAGACGAGTACGCCAAGTACGACACGAGAAAGCGATTCACGATCGACGCATCAGCGCTTTGGGGTTACGCGCCGCCCAAGCTCGTCCAGCAGTGCCAATGCGGTGACATCATGGCCGGCATCGCTTCGCCATCCGACTGTCAGCTCTTCGGCAAAGAGTGTACGCCCGACACACCCGTCGGCGCGTGCATGGTGAGCGCCGAAGGCACCTGCAAGATTTGGCATCAGTACGGCGGCCGACCAGATCTCCGTTCGATCAAGCGAGGGGCGGCATGACGCGCAACGCACGCTTCGTCGACGAACGAATCACGCTCAAGTACGGAACCGGCGGTGGCGCGATGCGCGCGCTAATCGAGCAAATCTTCGCCAAGGGCTTGGGTGAAGTCGAAGACGGGATCGGGCTTGCGGCCATGGACGATGGCGCGGCAATTCGCATCGGCGACCAGTATCTCGTCATCGCAACCGATTCGCACGTCGTGCAGCCGATCGAGTTTCCAGGAGGCGACATCGGCCGACTGGCGGTTTCTGGAACCGTCAATGATCTCGCGATGATGGGAGCGACTGAGCCCCTGGCTTTGACCTGCGCTGCAATCATCGAAGACGGGTTCCCGAGAGACGATTTGATGCGGATTTGGGAGTCGATCCGCGCGACCTGTGAAGAGGCAGGAACCACGATCGTCACCGGCGACACGAAGGTGATGGGGCACGGCGAGCTCGATGGCCTGGTGCTGAACACCACCGGCGTCGCGCTGACTACGCGCTTGGTAACCGATTGCGGTTTGCAGGCAGGCGACAAGATCCTGGTGACGGGAACGATGGGTGATCACGGTCTTGCGATCATGGCGACACGCAACGAGCTCGCCTTGGAGACGACTCTGGAGTCTGACGTCGCTCCGATTCACACCATGGTGCGACGTGCGCTCGAAGTAGGAGGGGAGGGCGTGGTGGCGCTCAAAGACCCGACGCGTGGTGGCCTTTCGAGCGCGCTGCACGAGATGGCCGAGAAGAGCGGCGTCGGAATCATCATCGACGAGACGGCCGTGCCGCTCCGAGACGAGGTTCGCGCGGTGGGCGAGCTGCTTGGAATCGACCCACTGGTATCTGCGAACGAGGGCAAGGCGGTATTTGGTCTTCGGCCGCAGGTCGCGGCGGCTGTCCTCGACGCCGTCCGCTCCCATCCTCTGGGCCGAAACGCTGCAATTGTGGGCGAATGCGTGGCCGAGCGGCCCGGTTTCGTGATTCTCGACACCGGCTTTGGAAGCCGGCTGCTGGCCGAAGCGGAGGGCGAGCTCCTCCCGAGGATTTGCTGAGCGATGGACCAGATGAAACACATCCGAGTCGAACGCGAGGGCGCGGTAGGCATCTTGACGATCGCGCGACGCGAGCGTCTGAACTCGCTCGATGTCGAGACCGCACAGGACTTCCGCAGGGCCGGGCTTCAGCTTGCGCGCGATCGCGACGTTCGCGCCGTACTGATTCGAGGCGAGGGCGGCGTGTTCTGTAGTGGCGCAGATCTGAAATACATTCGCGATGGCGGCGATCGAGAGGACCTCGGTTATCTGCAACCTGATACCCGCAAACCGGACGAAGGCTACGGCGAGATCTTCAAACAGATACTCGAGTACATCCACAGCACGATTTCGGAGATTCGGCGGGCGCCGAAACCATTCATCGCCGCCGTCGACGGTCCTGCCGCCGCAGGTGGTTTCGGAATCGCGATGAGCTGCGATCTGGTCATTGCGTCCGAGCGCGCTTGGTTCGAGTGGGCTTACCTCAAGACCGGTCTCACGGGTGCGGAAAGCTCGACCTTCTTCTTGCCTCGCCTGCTGGGGCTTCGAAAGGCCCTCGAGCTGGTACTGCTGAACCCGCGTTTGAGCGCCCGGGAGGCCCTGGACTGGGGTCTGATTAACCGTGTAATTCCAGATGTTTCTCTCGATTCGGAGGCCATGAAGATCGCCGTGCAGCTGGCGGCGTCGCCGACCAGTGCAGTTGGCGTGGCCAAGGGCCTTCTGAATCAGGCGGCCGGCATGGACCGGCTCGACGTCCATCTCGACTCCGAGCTCACCGAGCTTGCGCGGATCGCAGACGGACCGAACTTCGCTGAAGGCATCGCAGCCTTCTTTGGCAAGCGCTCCGCGGAGTTCGAAAGCGAGTAACTGGTGCACGAGTATTCCATCGTCGCTTCCCTGATCGACCGCGTGCAGCAAGAAGCCGCCTTGCACGGCGGCACTCGCGTGCATCGTTTGCACGTGAAGATTGGCGAGCAGTCAGGCGTGGAGCTCGACTTGTTGAAGACCGCCTTCGACACCTTTCGTGAGCAAACGATTTGTGATGGTGCTGAGCTGGCGATCGATACGGTCGCCGTGGCTTGGGCTTGTTCATCATGCGAGCGATCTGTTGCGCCCGGGTCGATTTTGCGTTGCGAAGATTGCGGCAAGCCAGCCCGCATGGTTCAGGGCGATGAGATCATCTTGGAACGGATTGAAATGGAGGCCCCCGATGTGTGAAACCTGCGGATGCGGTGACCCGGAAATCGTGCCGGTCGAGGTGAAGGAGCGGATCCTCTCCGACAACGACGCCCAGGCGGGTCATAACAGGAGTCATTTCGAAAGCTTAGGGGTCCTAGCGATCAATCTGATGGGCTCACCCGGAGCCGGAAAGACCGCCGTGCTGGAGGCGACCTCGAAGGCCGCAGCGGGGCGCTTGAAGCTAGGTGCCGTGAGCGGGGACTTGGCAACCGATCGAGACGCCGATCGACTCAACGCCTCGGGGATCGTCTCGTCGACGATCACGACGGGCTCTGCCTGTCATCTCGATGCGCGTCTGGTGCATCATGCCTTGCACCATTTCCCGTCAAACGACAGCGACATCTTCTTCATCGAGAACGTCGGCAACTTGGTTTGCCCGGCCATCTATGATCTCGGCCAAACCGCGAACGTCGTGACGCTTTCGGTGACGGAAGGCGAAGACAAACCGCTCAAGTACCCCGTCATGTTTCAGAAAGCGGACCTGGTTCTGCTCACCAAGATCGACCTCATCCCGCACTTGGATTTCGACGTCGACGCGGTCGAAGACGCCCTTGCCCGGGTGATGCCGGACGCGCGCATGTTGAAAGTCTCCGCAAAGACCGGAGAAGGAATCGAACAATGGTTGCGCTGGCTCGAGGAGCGACGACCGGAGGCCGTGGAGCGACCGGCTGACGCGCATCATCACCACCATCACGAGCACTCAGACGGATCGCAGCATGAGCAGCACTAGCCTTTTTCTGTCTCTTGCGGCTGGCGCTATCACCATAGGATCATTGCACTCTTTGGCTCCAGACCACTGGGTTCCGATCGCAGCCGTGGCCCGGGCACGGAACTGGTCGAGAGCACGGGCAGCGCGGGTCGCGTTCATCTGCGGGCTTGGTCACGTGACGGTTTCGGTGCTGCTGGGATTGCTCGCACTGATGTTCGGGGCGCAGCTCTTTCAGTCGTTCGGCGAGCGCATGGTGTCGGTGGCAGGCTTGCTCTTGATCGGCTTTGGCGTCGCGTATGCGATCTGGGGTTTGAGAGGCGCGTTTGCCCACCGATTGCACGGTCACCATCATCATCACTACGACCATGTCCACGACGCTTCACGCGCATCGACTTGGTCATTGTTCCTGATCTACTGCGCCGACCCATGCGTCGCCGTCATTCCAATCTTGTTTGCGGCGGCGCCTTTGTCTGCCGTGGAGACGGTTTCGATCGTCGTGGCCTATGAGGTTGCGACGGTCGGTGCGATGGTCGCTCTGGTTGCACTGGCGCACTCCGGCGCACAGCTCTTCAAGGGCGAGTGGATCGAGCGCTACGGTGACAGCATGGCGGGTGCGCTCATCGTGGCGACAGGGATCATGGTCGCGGTTCTCGATTGGTGAAGAAGCCGGAAGACATTCGGTACCCAGGCGCTATAGAAGGATATGTTTATGAAATTCTATCGAAATTCTCTGAGAAGTCTTGCAGCGGGGCTATTGCTGACTGGGCTCACGGGCTGCACGCAGGTGGACGCGGGCAATTTGGGCGTCGTGATGAAATGGGGCGAGATCCAAGACGTCGCCCTACAGGAAGGCATCCACTTCCGAACACCGGTCAAGACGCAGATCATCAACATCTCCACGCGCGTCCACAAGATGGAAGCAAGCGCGACTGCGTCGTCCAAAGACCTTCAGGTGGTGTCGACGAAGATCGCTTTGAACTACCGAGTCGACGCGGCGCAGATCGTCGAGGTCTTCCGCAACATCGGAACGCGGATAAACGTCGAGAGCACGATCATCGATCCGGCGCTTCAAGAGTCCCTCAAACAGGCGACGGCACAGTACACCGCCGAAGAGCTGATCACCAAGCGTCAAGAGGTGAAGGCGACACTGGGCGACAGCATCAAGGTCACACTGGCCAAGAGCGACATCCTGGTGACCGAGCTGTCGATCACGGACTTCCAATTCGCCCCCGAGTACCAGCAGGCGGTCGAAGCCAAACAGGTGGCAGAGCAGCGCGCTCTCACCGCGAGGAACGACCTCGCGCGCATCAAGGTCGAAGCCGAGCAGGCCGAGGCCAAGGCACGGGGAACGGCAAATGCGATGCTCGCTAGAGCGGAAGCCGAGGCCAAGGCACAGGAGCTGCTCAGGAAGACAATTAGTCCTGAAATCGTATACTTGCGAGCAGTCGAGAAATGGGATGGCAAGCAGCCAAGCGTGGTCGGCGAGGGCGGTGCAATCCTCGACCTCGGCTCGATCAAGAAGGCCACGGGACGCTGACGTTCATTCGCCCTTGACCAGGCTCGCGAGCTTCGGGATCAGCGCGTTGTGTAGCCGATCGTGGCTCGGGTCGTTGCTGCTCATCGCGCGCAAGATGCCGTTCTGATCGATCAGATGGAAACCGGGAATGAGCTTTCTGGTTTCCGGGCTGATGAATCGCTGGTCGCCGATCAGCACGACTTGGTTGTTGCCGCGGTCCATGTTGAAGTGACTCGCCCAGGCCCGCGCGTCTTCTTCGCTGGGCGGGCTTCTTCCGTCCATCCCGTAGAGTACGAGTTGGACGAAGACGATGTCCGGATGCTCGAGTGAGAGCTTCGCGTAACCGAGCGTGTAGCGCTCGATGGAATCGAGTCCCGGCTGTGGTTCGATTTCGCGGAAGCGGCTCTTGCCTGGCTCGTTCCCGCCAGCGAAGGCATGACAGGCCTTGCAAGTCAGACCAACGACCTCGAGCAGAATCACCTTGCCTTGGAAGTCGCCGATCGCCGTGACCTGCCCCGTTTGGTCCTTCAGCACCAGGTTTGGGTAGAACTGACCGACGGTCGGAGGCCAGCCGCTCAAAGGCTGATCGGGCCGGTACTCAGCGCTTTTCTTCTGCGATCGCTCGGTATCCGGCGGCACCGCGCCGGCCCAGCTCGCTGGACGGTCGCGGCTCGGCTGAAGAGCAGCCGGGTCCATCTGCTTCAAGGCGGCGATCGGATCTTTCTCGATTTCCCGAAGCCAGTCCTTCCGCTCTGGTGGCGGTGGCGCTTGGAACTTGGACGCGACCCAGTCTGCGTCGATCACCGCGGGCGTAGAATCATCCGGGGTCGCGAAGTCGGCGCTTGGCGGCTCTGCGGCCGGCACTTGTTCTGAGCCGCCGCGATCACAGGCCGGCAAGACGAGGACAAGAACCGAAAGCAACGACGCTGCGCGATGCAAGACAGCCCAGCGGCTTGACTGGAGCTCGGACACTTGCCGAGGATATCAGAAGCCAGCGATGAAGTGGCCGAACGCCCAGGTTGCCGGCGCGGTAAAGGCGAGCGCATCCACCCGGTCGAGGATCCCTCCGTGCCCCGGCAGGATGCCGCCACTGTCTTTGACGCCGCTGCTTCGCTTGAGCACCGACATCAGGAGATCGCCCGCCTGCCCCGCGGCGCCTCCAAGGATGCCGAGCGCAATCGCGTCGACCAGGCCGAGACCCGGAAGAAAGAAGCTCATGACCAGGGCGCCGACCACCGACGCGGCGAGACCACCGGCCGATCCTTCGAGTGTCTTCTTAGGCGAAATACGAGGTGCGAGCTTGGTCTTACCGAACTTGCGGCCGACGAAATAGGCCGACGTGTCGCTTCCCCAGGCGAGCACCATCGTCAGCAGAACCCAGGCCCCGGTTGGATCGAAATCACGCACGAGCGCTAGCGAGGCCATGGTGCCGCCGACGTAGACGGGTGTGCCGAGCAACCAGCCAACACGCACGCTTGCATTGTGAAGCGGATCCTCTTGCAAGAGGCTCCAGGCCAACGCACCGAGAATGATGATCAGCACGACGCCGTATACGGCGGTCGCAGTCGTGGTGAAGATGATCGTGTAGGCGAACAAGACGGAAGTCAGTGAGCCCCAGCTGCGAAGCCCGCGCGACGATGGAACTTTCATCGACATGAGCTCGTAACCACCGATCGCAATTGCGGTTAAGATGAACGCTTGCCAAAGCCAACGCGGCCCCGCGAACATCATCCACAGGATGATCGGAATGAGTGGAACGACGGTTGCGACCCGAAGCGCGGTTCCTGACAAACCCTTCTTCATGGGCGGCTGCTCGATCGCGTCGTTCATACTGCGCGCTCCAATTCCCGGTCTGCTTTGCGAGCCGTTTCCTCGTCGTCGGCCCCAGGAACTAAGCCAAATCGACGCTCTCTGCCCTGATACTCCTGAATCGCGCAATATAGCGAATTTGCATCAAAATCCGGCCAGAGCTCCTCGGTGAAATAGAACTCTGCGTACGCGGAGCTCCAAAGGAGAAAGTTGCTGATCCGTTGCTCGCCGCCGGTGCGAATCATCAAGTCGACCGGCCCGACATCCATCGACGGCAAGTGGCGATCGATCGCAGCTTCGTCGATCTCTTCTGGTTCGATGTCGCCGTTCCGCGCTTCGGCTGCAAGCGCGCAGGCTGCATCGATGAGCTCTTCTCGTCCGCCATAGGAGAGCGCAAGCGTGAGCGTCATGCCCTCGTACGACTCGGTCTCCGAACTGAGTGAAGACAAGCGCGACTGCGCGTGTTGCGGCAACTTGTGCAAGCGGCCGATCGCGCACAAGCGAATCTCGTTGTCGACTAGCTCGTTGCGTTCCGACACCAGGCACTCGCAGAGCAAATCGACCAAGGCGTTGATCTCCGCTTCCGGCCGGTCCCAGTTCTGTTCGCTGAACGCGTACAAGGTCAGCGCAGGAATACCTAGACGTCGAGCAGCACGCATCGTCGCGCGCACCGCATCCGCACCGCGCTCGTGGCCCGCCGTGCGGGGCTTGCCTCTGGCTTGAGCCCAGCGCCCATTGCCGTCCATGATGATCGCGACATGCTGCGGAAGGCGGCTAACATCGACCAAGGCCATGGCGAGCGAGTATCATGCGACTTGGAAGGCAGCAAGAACGGCCATGAGAACTAGGAAACAGACTCAAATGGCATTTAAATGCTCAATGGAAGACAGTATTGGCATTCAGTCCATTAATATCGCGCCTGCTTGCCTTGTTTTGGCTTCCTCTACCATTGTAGGGCGCCACGGAGTGGTTACGTTGGGAAGTCATGGCTGAACGCGATTTCTATCATGTCTTGGGGGTTTCGCGGGATGCGAGCCAAGCCGAAATCAAGAAGGCATATCGCCAGCTTGCCAAGGAGCTGCACCCGGATCGCAACCCGGACAACAAGGAAGCGGAAGAGCGCTTCAAGGACGTTTCCGGGGCGTACGCGGTGCTTTCCGACGCGGAGAAGCGGAAGCTCTACGATCAGTTTGGGGAGATGGGCCTGCGCGAGGGCTTTGACCCGGAGGCGTATCAGACGGCGACCCAGGGAGCCGCGGGGTACGGAGGCTTTGACTTCGGTGACATCTTTGGGGCAGCGGCTCGAGGTCAGCGACCGGGCGGCCGAGTAGGGGACTTCGAATTCAATCTCGAGGATCTCTTGGGTGGCGCTCGGCCGGGGCGAGGCGGTTATGTTCGAGCTCCTCAGAGGGGCGCCGACCTCCAATCCGAAGTGACGGTGGATTTCCGGGACGCGGTCCTTGGTTGCACCAAGGAGCTGAGCCTCCGGTCGAACGAGGGGGAGCGCACCCTGAAGGTTCGAATTCCGGCTGGAGTCCGAAACGAGGGCAAGATCCGGCTTCGCGGTCAAGGGGGCCAAGGAACCGAGGGCGGACCTCCCGGCGACTTGGTCCTCCAAGTGAAGGTGCGGAAGCACCCGTACTTCTCGATGCGCGGCAAGCAGCTACACCTGAGGGTGCCGGTGACTCCTCTCGAGGCCTACGCTGGTGCCAAGGTCAGCGTACCGACCTTGGAGGGAAGCGTGCAGCTCTCGATTCCCGCAGGATCCGAGAACGGCACCAAGCTCAGGCTGCGAGGCAAGGGAATCGAGCCGAAGGGCAAACCAAGAGGCGATCTGATTGCCCATCTCGACATCGTTCTACCCAAAGGGCGAGACGAGGAAGTCGAAGAGGCTCTGAAGGCGGTGCAGGAGGCCTTCGAAACGGACCCGCGCCAGGGGCTCGAGCTCTAGGGGTTTCACGTGCAACATCCGTCGGGGCTGGGTCTGAGGACTGTCGGTGTTTCACGTGCAACATCCGAGAGAGCCGAGATGGCTGGGGCTCCGTGTTTCACGTGCAACACGCCGAGCGTAGGCGTGTTTGCCCCTAGGTACCGCTGGGCTTAGATCCCTTTCATGCCCTTTGAGAGCGAAATCCGCCGAGCTCTCGCCGAGCTAGAACGCTCTGGGCTTCTACGCAATCCACCACCTATTTCGGGTCCCCAAGGCCCCGAAGTCTCGATAGATGGCAGGCCTATCCTATGCCTCTGCTCCAACAACTATCTGGGGCTAGCCAATCATCCGGCGATAGCGGCCGCGGTGCAAGCCTCTCTTCGCATCGACGGGGTTGGCTCCGCCGCCTCCCGTCTGATCACCGGTACGATGGACGCTCACCGAGAAGCCGAGGCAGCCTTTGCCGACTTCCTCGGGACACCGGCCGCCGCCCTCTTCTCGACCGGCTACGCCGCGAACCTCGGCACCGTTCAAGCAGTAGTAGGCCCTGGCGACGTGATCTTCAGCGATGCGCTCAACCACGCCAGCCTCATAGATGGATGTCGCCTGTCGCGGGCGCGAGTCCAGGTCTTCTCGCACCGAAGCGCGGACCATCTTGAGTCCCTCCTCCGGCAACATCGGCACGCAGCAAAGCGTGCTCTCATCATTACCGACTCGCTCTTCTCGATGGACGGGGACATCGCTCCCTTGAAAGAGCTTGCCGGCTTGGCCCGTTCCTTCGACGCTGGGCTCCTTGTCGACGAAGCCCACGCTCTCGGCGTCTTTGGGCCGGAAGGCCGGGGGCTTGCTGCTGCGGAAGGCGTGGAGCCGGACCTCATCGTCGGTACCCTCGGCAAGTCTTTTGGGGTCGCCGGCGCTTTCGTGGCCGGAAGCGAGGAAGCGGTGGCACTCATCCGAAATCGGGCGCGGAGCTTCGTCTACTCAACCGCACCTCCCCCCATGCTCGCCCGCGCGGCAATCGCTGCGCTCGAGCTCGTTCGGAATGCGAATGGGGCCCGCCGGGTATTGCTTGGTCACGCCGACGCCCTGCGCTCCGGCCTCCGGCAACTCGGCTTTGATGTGCCCCCGGGCTCGAGTCAGATCCTCCCAGTTTTGATCGGGGGAAACGAGCGTACAATGCGGCTCTCGGCGCAGCTCCTCGACCGTGGTGTCTTCGTTCAAGGGATCAGGCCCCCGACGGTTGCCGAAGGAACCGCGAGGCTGCGGCTCACGGCGATGGCGACGCATAGACCAGAACAGATCGCGTTCGCGATCAAGGCATTCGCATCGCTCGACGAGGCCGAGATAGGAGACCTACGATGAAGGGTGCTTTCATCACAGCAACCGGTACCGGAGTCGGGAAGACATGGCTCGCCACCGCGCTCGTAGGCGCCTGCGTTCATCGGGGCATACGCGTCGCTGCAATCAAGCCCATTGAAACTGGAGTCGATCCAGATCCCCTCGATGCACTCGCTCTCGCGCGCGCATGCGGTGATGAGTCCTTGGCGAAAGCGCCGGGCTTGTATCGGGCGAAAGAACCACTTGCACCATACGCGATCGAAAAGCGAGGAGGCCCGAGCGTCGGCTCGGTGCACGCTCTCGCAAAGCGCGTTCGCGAGCTCGCAACTGACGCGGACTTCGCAATCGTAGAAGGCGCTGGCGGTGTTTTGGTTCCACTCGATCGCGAACACACCATTGCAGACTTCGCCGCCGTGCTAGACCTGCAGACCGTTGTGGTTGCACGCAACGCACTCGGCGTTTTGTCGTACACGCTCACCGCGCTTGAAGCGCTCCGCAAACGCGAGATCTCTGTGCGCGCAATCGTGCTCAACGAAGTCGACCAAGGCGACCAACACGACTCGAGTCGTGCTTCCAATGCCGAGGTCTTGGCCGACTACATCCCCCGCATCCCAATCCTCTCGGCACCTCGCGCACAGAGCCCGAGCGACCTGGTCGAGGTCGCATCGGCCGTGCTCAAAGCCCTGAAAATATAGAGGTTTCGAAGCCTCTGTTCAGTATCTTGTATGATACTGTCGTCAGAACTTTCCTGATACCATCAGCCCGGTCGGCGAGAACGAAACCTGTGTGCTGCGCTCTTGCTTCGCCCGCTTCGCACCGATCGCAAACCAGGTCGCGCTGCCTGCCAGAGCTGCAATCCCAAGGCCACCGTACACGTAGGTCCATGCCGTTGCAGAGCTCTGCACCGTGCACTGTCCCGCGACTTCGGTGCTGCAAGATCCGTTCTGCGCGAGACCCACACTCATCGCTGCGACGCCTGCAACACCGAACCCCGCCAAAACAGTTCCGCCGATGATCGCAGACTTTGAAACGCGTGCTCCGTCACGGATCTGTTCTTCCTGTGCGATCGTCTGATAGCGAATCGCAGCTTCCTCGAGCGCGCGTTCCGCGGCTTGCCTTTCGGTGATCGATACCCGAAGCGCTTCGATACGTCCGCGCACTTCAGCCTCCCGAGTCGGGTTCTCAGTTTCTTCGAGATAGTACTCGAATGCGTCCAAGGCCTCTTGCTCCCGTTGCAGTCGGTCCGCTGCAACGCCGATGTTGTATTGAAGTGCGGCCCTGCCGCTGAGCCGATACGCGTGCCGGAAGTAGACCAAAGCGCCTTCGTAGTCGGCCTGCTCGAACGCTCCGCGACCGCGCTCGAAATACTCGCGCGCTGCGGCATCGTCCGCAGTCTCCTGCGCCAGCGCCGGCACCGTGCACAGCATGCCGAGCGCGAGCGCCGCAGCGCACCCCCAACGAAGGGCGATCCCCCGAACCTCTTCCATGACTTCAAGATAAGGGAGCGGAACCCCGATCTGCAAATCGGGCAGCTTCGCGGAATTTCGGCTCCTCGGGCGCTGGGCCAGGCGGTTCGAGTTGCACGCAGAAACGGCGCGGCTATACGAACGCCCGACCCTGGGGTTGTAGCTCAGTTGGGAGAGCGCCGCGTTCGCAATGCGGAGGTCAGGGGTTCGATCCCCCTCAGCTCCACCATTTTCCAAGGGTTGGGACTGGCAGGCGGAGCATTTGCACGGTCCCAAACCGCGGCTAGGCTCCCGCGCCTATGGCTCGCGTAATCAACTTCAGTGCGGGGCCCGCAACCCTTCCGTTGCCGGCTCTCGAGTATGCCCACAACGAGTTCCTCGACCACGAAGGCACGGGGATGTCGCTCATCGAGCACAGCCATCGCGGCGCTGCATACGCGAAGGTTCACGAAGAGACCAAGTCGCTCTTTCGCGAGCTCATGAACGTTCCCGACACCCACGAGGTGCTCTTCATGCAGGGCGGGGCCTCCGGCCAGTTCGCCCTCGTTCCGATGAACCTCCGCGGTGCAGGTCAGTCGGCCGACTACATCAACACTGGCGCTTGGAGCGACAAGGCGATGGGCGAAGCCCTCGTCACCGGCGAAGCGCGTGAAGCGGGCACCGGCAAGGTCGACGGCAAGTACACCCGCGTCCCAAAGCAGTCCGAGCTCACGCTCGATCCAAATGCGGCGTACGCGCACTTCACGACCAACAACACGATCATGGGTACGCAGTTCTTCGACTACCCGGACAGCGGCGACGTTCCTCTCGTAGCCGACATGTCGAGCGACATCCTTTGGCGCCCAATCGACGTGTCCAAGTTTGGACTGATCTATGCGGGAGCCCAAAAGAACCTCGGCCCCTCGGGCATCACGATTTTGATTCTCCGCAAAGACTTGGCTGACCGAAGCCCGAGCAGCATTCCGAAGATCTTCCGCTACAAGACCATCCTCGACGGCGACTCGCTGCAGAACACGATTCCGACCTTCCCGGTCTATATGGTCCGGAACGTCCTCCGCTGGGTGCGCGACCAGGGCGGAGCTCCCGCCATGGAGAAGCGAAATCGAGAAAAGGCCGGCTACATCTACGACATGATCGACGGGAGCTCCGGCTTCTACCGTTGCCCGGTCGAGCTCGAGTCCCGCTCGATGATGAATCCCGTCTTCCGGCTCCCGAGCGAAGACCTCGAAAAGAAGCTGATCGCCGAAGCGGCGGCGGCTGGCATGGTGGGCATCAAGGGCCATCGCTCGGTCGGCGGTATCCGCACCTCGATCTACAACGCGATGGAGCCTTCGAACGTCCAGAAGTTCGTCGACTTCGCCAAGGCCTTCGCCAAGAAAAACGCCTAGTCGGCAGCGCCAACGATCGCGTACGTCTCATACAGATAGCGTCGGATGTCGGCCGACTCGAACATCTGCACGGCGGTGTTCGGGTCCAGCAGGAAGGGTACCTGCATCTTGCCTGAGATGGCGACGTAGTCGGCCCGATCGGGGCTCCGTCGGGGAACGTTGTGAAGCCGGTAAGGAAGCTCGAGCTCGCAGAGCGCTTCGCGCGCGATCCGGCAGAAGGGCGAGCCCTCGTAGGAATAGAGCTCAAGCAGCTTCTCGGGCTGTCGCGAGGCGACAGCGTGCCGACCTCGGCCTGGTCGAAACGCGGATGCGAGCATCGAAGTCGACACGGCGAAGGCGCGCTGACGCAGAAACCAGGGCGCTTGGCCGTTTCCGTATTCGCTGAAGAGGTACTCGACGATGTCCGCGGACTCGTACATATCGACTCCGGTGTTGGGGTCGACGAGATACGGGAACTGGTAGCGACCGCCCTCTCGTTTGACCTTCTCTCGGAACAGCCTGCCACCCCGCGGACAGGGGAACACGATGGGATCGAGGCTCAGTGCCGAAAGGGCCTCGCGCGCGATTCGGCAGTACGGACAGACCTCGAACTCGTAGATCTCGAGCGGCTGCTCGGGCTGCCTGAGTCGCTCGTAGTGGATGTTGCCGAAGTAGGGGCGTGCGGCGCTCGAAGCCGTCGCCGTGCTGACATCGAAGAAGCGCGCGAGATTCATCCCCGGTTCATTAAGGGACCTGCCCCCTTTTTCAAGGGGTGATAGCCTTGGCCGATGACGCGGGAGCTCGAGCTGGTCACCGATCTGCGGCCCAAAGGGGACCAGCCGGCTGCTATTTCGGAGCTGCTGGAAGGGCTTTCCCGTAACGAACGGCACCAGGTTCTTCTCGGAATCACGGGAAGTGGAAAGACCTTCTCGGTCGCGAACGTAATCGCTACGACCAAACGACCGACCCTCATCATCGCTCCAAACAAGACACTGGCCGCGCAGCTCTACAGCGAGATGCGTGAGCTCTTTCCGAACAACGCGGTCGAGTACTTCGTCAGCTACTACGACTACTACCAGCCCGAAGCGTACATCCCTTCGAGCGACACGTACATCGAGAAGGACGCAATCGTAAACGACAAGGTCGACCGCATGCGTCACAGCGCGACGCGCTCCTTGCTTGCCAGGCGCGACGTAATCATCGTCGCAAGCGTCTCGTGCATCTACGGCATCGGCTCCTCGGAATGGTACCAGGAGATGTTGATCAACCTAGAGGTTGGTCAAGAGTTTCGGCGCGACCTCTTGTTGCGTCGCCTCGTCGACATCCAATACCAACGCAACGACATCGATTTTCATCGCGGCACGTTTCGCGTTCGTGGTGACGTAGTGGAGATCTTCCCGGCGCACTCCGAGAACCTAGCTGTGCGCATCGAGTACTGGGGCGACGAGATCGAACGCATCGTCGAGATCGACCCCATGCGCGGCAAGGTCCTCGAAGAGCTCGACCAGTACGGGGTCTACCCTGGCAGTCACTACGTGACTCCGGACTCGCATCGAAGACGGGCCATCGAGTCGATTCGGGAGGAGCTGCTGCAATGGCTTCCAAAACTGGAAAAAGAGGGCAAATTGCTCGAAAAGCAGCGCCTCGAGCAGCGCACCATGTACGACCTCGAGATGCTCGAGCAGATGGGCTTCTGCTACGGAATCGAGAACTACAGCCGGCATCTTTCCGGCCGCAAAGAAGGCGAGCCGCCACCGACCTTGCTCGACTACTTTCCCGATGACTTCCTCGTGATCCTCGACGAGTCGCACATCACCGTTCCCCAGATTGGTGCGATGTACCTGGGTGACCGATCGCGCAAAGAAACTTTGGTCGCCCATGGGTTTCGTCTGCCGAGCGCGCTCGACAATCGACCGCTGCGTTTCTCCGAATGGGAAGAGCGTGTGGGCGAAGTCATTCACGTGAGCGCGACGCCCGGCGATTGGGAAGTCGAGCAGGCCAGCGGTGTCGTCGTCGAGCAAGTCATCCGGCCCACCGGTCTTCTCGACCCAGAGGTGATAGTTCGTCCGACCAAGCAGCAGGTCGATGACTTGCTTGGAGAGATCCGAGACCGTGTTGCGCGCAACGAGCGCACCTTGGTGACGACGCTGACCAAGCGCATGGCCGAAGACCTGACCGAGTACTACGGGGAGCTCGGCGTTCGGGTTCGCTACCTGCACAGCGACGTGAACACGCTGGATCGTGTTGATATTCTTAGGGATTTACGCCGCGGCGAGTTCGACGTGCTGGTCGGAATCAACCTATTGCGAGAAGGCCTCGATCTTCCTGAAGTCTCCTTGGTCGGCATCCTCGACGCGGACAAGGAGGGCTTTCTTCGCTCGGCTCGATCGCTGATCCAGACGATCGGACGCGCGGCACGTAACTCGCGCGGGGAGGTGATCATGTACGCCGACCGAATCACCAAAGCGATGCGCTACGCGATCGAAGAAACGGAACGGCGGCGCGCGCGCCAAGCCGAGTACAACGAAGAGCACGGAATCACGCCGCAGACGGTCAACAAAGCAGTCCTCGAAATGGATCCGTCGACGGGAGCTGGGGACTACGTCGTGATTCCGATCCTGAGAAAGGGCGAGGCTTCCGCCGACGCGGCCGACATCCCTGCGCAGATCGAAGAGCTCCGAAGCGAGATGCTGCTCGCGGCTGAGGAGCTGGACTTCGAGAAGGCCGCAGGGCTTCGTGATCAGGTCGAGCAGCTTCGCGCCAAGCTCCAGCCGGGCAAGAGCCAACGAAAGCCCGATCGACGCTCCCAGCGGCCGCGCCGCTAGAGCTCGTTCACACCCCCGTAATTTTGGGGGATTTCTGGATGTCGCCGGGCTTCCTTGAGTCGAAAATGCGTGCCCGCTAGGCTGCTTTCCGTATGCGCTTTGGTTTGCTTGGAATGTGGATGTTCGCGACCTGGCTCGCGGTTTTGGGGAGTGCATCCGCCCAGAAGAGCGACCGTCTGCTGGAGTTTCGATTCACGCCGAGCAGGCGCGCGCAGATTGCGATCTGGATCGAAGACGCGGACGGCCGTTTCATGGAGACGGTGGCGCTGACCTCATCGGTCGCGCTTCGTGGCGTCGGAAACCGGCCTGGCGCCCTTCAAATGAACAGCGGCTTCCGTTGGCCCTACGGACGCCGCGAAGGCATCCTGCCCGTCTGGGGACACAGGCGCGCAGGCGCTCCGGGCGCTGAGCCTTTTCCGATGGTCATCTTTCAGGATCGAAGCTCCGAGGGCTTTGCGTCACGAACCAGTGTGGATGCTTCGCCGGATTCGTATTTCTGCCTCTCGTTCGACCAGACGACGACCAGCCGTGAAGCGCTCGACGCGGTGACCTGCGCGAGCGTCTTCAATAGCGACAAGGGCCGCTTCGTGACCGACGACGACGTTAGGAATCAATATAGTGAGCCTTTTGTCGACGTTTCCGGCTCCGAAAGCATGCGCCCACTGAGCCAGGGCTCGATCTACCCTCCGCGCCGCGACGTGGACGGACTCGGTCAGTACGACCATCCGGACGTGGGTCGCTTCGTTGAGGAAGCCCGGCGAGTGATGCCAGAGATCGATGCGGTGACCATGGCCACGCCGGCCGGCGATGTTCCGCGAACCATACAGTACATTGCGCCGAGCGACTGGGAGGACGGAGAGTACCTCGCCTGGATAGAGGTCAACGTCGAAGGCGACTACAACGAGGTCTACAATGACGAGACCTATCCCACCCCGGTTTCGGAGAGCTGGGACTTCTGGGCAGAGACCTACGGCTATCCTTATCGCGGCCAGCCATCCGTTCTCTACGCGGTCCCCATCACGATTGGGCCGATCATCGACGAGTACAGAACTAGCGAGCCCCTGGGCTATGGGAGCTTGCACGGAGACTCGAGCGAGGTGTTCGCGATGGATTCGTCGATTAGCGACGACCCCAGCAATGCTCCGGCCAGCGGCGCGGACCGCCTGCGACGAGACGACAGCGGGACGCGTTTCGAAGTATTCGTCCTCGCTACGAACATCTGCGATGAGCCAGAACCCCCAGCAATTTGCGGGGAGAACTGCTTGAACGACGCAGAGTGTGGCGCGGGTTTCGTCTGCGCGGACGATGGAACCTGCATGGGTCTTTGCGATGTCGACGCCCGACCCGAGGCGATATCGGACTTCAGCGTGCAGAACCATCCCAACTCTAAATGGTCCCACGTCGTCGGCCGCATTCGATTCACCGTTCCCGAGAGTGAGCGCCAACTCCGACAGTACAGAGTCCTCTCGAGCAAGATCCTCGCCAACAGCATCGTGACCGAAGATGCGCACGCGCTCGAGCTCACCGGCGCAGGGAAACCGATCCAAGGAGACGGCTTGCACATCCCGGTTGATTCGGAATGCAGCGCCGGCGTCGCGTCTGAGACGCTCTGCGCTCCGTATCGCGCCAACGAAGACGGTGAATGTCCAAACGGAATCGACCGGGACGCGGACGGCGACTGCCTCGACCCAGGTGACATCATCGAAGTCGACACCGCTTTCGACGCGCACGAAACCGAGTACGAGTTGGAGATCATGGCGATCGATCTCTGCCAGGCACAAAGCGAGCCCGTCTCGGTCGCCATCAAGACGACGCCCATCGACTTCACCACCGTGCCGCCTTGCTTCGTCGCTACGGCTGCCTATGGCTCTCCCTTGGCAGATGAGATTTGGGCGCTCCGGCGCTTTCGTGACCGTTACCTGATGACCAACCCCGCGGGTCGTGCGTTTGTCGATGCGTATTACACGCTCGGACCGTACGCCGCAGAAATCATTGTCGAGCACCCATGGCTGCGAACCACCACCCGAGCACTACTCACTCCTTTCGTCGCGCTTGCCCGGCATTTGACCCGGGAAAAAACGGGCGAATCCGCCTCCTCGACGCCCTGAAGCCGCTGCTTGCGCTAGTCCTTTGTGCTGCCGCCGGCTGCGCAACGGTCAAGCCCTACGAGCGCGAGTACTTGTCCCGGCCGAGCATGGACGTCCAGCGCGAGGCGACCGAGGCCAAGTTCTACACCCACGTCCTCGAAGCACGCGAGGGCGCCACCGGAGGCATGGGCACCGCCGGCGGGGGATGCGGGTGCAACTAGATCCGACAGCTAGCAGAACGAGATCGCTGCCGCTGAGTTGCTTGCTTGCAATCAGCATCGGCTTGCTCGGGGTGCATCCGAAGCGCTCCAACGCCGATGCCGTGACTGGAACTTGGACGGGCGATGCCCAGGTGCGTGGGAACTACTACTGGGACCGAAGCACACGCGTACTTGCACCGGAGTTCATCGCGCAATTGGAGGCCCCGCAGGGGAGCCGCATGCGCGTCGACTATCTGGTGGATGCGATCACGAGTGCTAGCCAAGCTGCCGGTGCGCTCGAAGATACTCGGTTCACCGAAGTGCGTCACGAGGTCGACCTCAAGGGTGGACACGAGTTCATCGAACGCAAAAACCCCGTGGACCTCTTCGGAGGCTTTCGCTTCAGTCGCGAACCAGACTATTTCTCCTTCGCCAGCATGTTCCAGCCCACGATCTGGCTCGCCGATCGAGCGACGATGTTTCGAGGTCGCATGAGCTACCGCCACGACGAAATAGGCCAGAATTTGCGCGGTGGATCGCAGCAACGGCCCGGAAACATGGGTGGTACGAGTGCCGACCGGTTTCGGGAAACCCTGGACGCGATCTCGGTTGCGGCGGGTTGGGAGCAAGTGCTTACTCGCACCTTGCTGCTCGAAGTCGGATACGACTTCACCTACCAGTGGGGCTTCCTCGCAAATCCGTATCGCTCGGTGCTGGGTGGACAGCGCCCCGAAGTACATCCGGACCAGCGCTTCCGTCACCTGCTGATGTCTAGGCTCGCTTGGTACATCCCGCGGTCGCGAACGTCGTTACAGGTTCTCTATCGATCGTACATCGACAACTGGAAGGTCGGCGCGGTCAATCCAGAGTTCCGCATCTATCAAGAGATGTCCCCATTTTTTCAAACTCGACTGCGTTATCGCTACTACACACAAACGGCTTCATTCTTCTACAAGAGCAATCAGAACGACTACACCTTCGACGACCAGTATGTCAGTAACGACCCGAAGATGAGTGCCTTCCACGTCAACGAGTTCGGCGTCCAGTTCCTGGTGCTCGGCTCCTTCCTAGAAGGACGAGCCCACCGATCGATCGCCGGAGCCCAGTTCGACATCAGCTTCAACTACCGCTGGAACACCAACGCCTTCGGCAACCAAGTCGTCGCCCAAACCGGGCTACGCATCCCGTTCTAAAAGGGGACACTCTCCACCCCTCCAAGCCCGCGAATCTACTGGGATCTCCCGACACGGATCGCAGCGCCATTCGCTCCCTCGGGGCAGTTCCTCAGGCCTTGGTCGCTGCGATCTTTGGGTAGGAAATGGAGTAATTCCAGACACTTGTGATGGTAGAGAGTGTCCCCAATTTGAGGGAGCTGGCGTGCAGGAGGTGGTGGGCGTGGGGGGGGCCGCCGTAGAGGCTGTCGCCTAGGAGGGGGTGGCCTATGGAGGCCAGGTGGACGCGGATTTGGTGGCGGCGGGCGTTGTTGGCACGGACTTCGATGAGGGAGCCTCGTTCGGCGGGGGTGCTGCTGAGAACTTCCGTTCTCGCGGCGAGGGCGCCTAGACGTTTGATTTCGCGCGGGTCGGTACAGACGCGCACCTTGCGACGGTCGCGCGGATCATTCGCGATGGCCGTGTCGATGACGATCGGCGCCGGAACGATTCCGGTACAACGCGCGAGGTATCTCTTCTCAATCTCGCCGGCTTGCAGCATTCGTCGAAGCTCGTCGAATGATTCTTGATCACGAGCCGCAATCATCAGACCCGAAGTGTCGGTGTCGAGTCGGTGTAGGATCCCCGGCTCGCGATTGCTGTAGCCTACGCCGCGCATCTCGGGATATCGTGCAACCAGAGCTCCTGCCAAAGTTCCAAGCTCGCCTTCTTTCAAAGGATGGCTCGGAACTCCAGCGGGCTTGTCGACCACGACGTAGCCGCCGGTCTCGAGAAGAATCTCGAGCGCCATGTCCGCATCCGGCGTCGCATGGAAGTCGGTTCGATCGGGCAGGTTCTCGATCGTGACCCTGTCACCGAGCAGCAGAGAATAGCTCTTCTTGACCCGCCTCCCGTCGACGCGAACCTCGCCCTTTTCGATCAGCACTTTGGCCCGGGCCCGGCTGAGCTCAGCAACCCTGCGGGCGAGTAGCACATCGATCCGCTCCCCGGCCTCATCTTCTCCAATCTCGAGCTCGACCGCCGCCACCTGCCTTCACTCCCACACTCTCGACCAGCTTTCCATGCCGTTTGCACGCTCGGGCCCCGCGTCTACAATCCGAAATCTGTGTCCAAGCGTGATTACTACCTGATTCTCGAAGTCAGCCGAACCGCGTCGGGCGACGAGATAAAGCAAGCCTATCGCGCCCTGGCGATGAAATACCACCCGGACCGCAATCCTGACGATCCCACGGCCGAGGATGCGTTCAAAGAGGCAACTGAAGCCTACGCCGTTCTGAGCGACGCAGACAAGCGCCAGCAGTACGACCGCTACGGGCATGGCGCATTCGAGAGCGGCGGACCGGGCTTCGAAGCAGGCGACTTCGGTGCGGTGAGCGACATCCTCGAGGGCCTGTTCGGTGAGGTGTTCAGCGGCGGACGCCGCAAGCGCCGCTCTGCTCGGGACCTCAACTACGACTTGGAGATCTCGTTCATCGAAGCGGCGCTTGGCGTCGAAAAGAAGATCGACGTCAACCGCCCCGCAATGTGCGCAACGTGCAGCGGCAGCGGCGCCAAGCCCGGTACCCCGGTGCACAAGTGCAACGTATGCCAGGGACGCGCTCAGGTGAAATATCAACGCGGCCTCTTCGCAGCCGCGCGACCCTGTCATGCTTGCCGCGGCACCGGCAAGAAGATCCCTACCCCATGCGAGTCTTGCAAGGGCAGCGGCAGCAAGATGCGCTTCGAATCGATGAGCGTGAAGATCCCGGCAGGTGTCAAAGACGGCGCGGTCCGCACGGTTCGCGGCGCAGGCGAGGCGAGCGCCGACGGCAATGGCGACCTTCACATCAACATCAAAGTCACCGAACACACGCTCTTTGAGCGCGACGCCGCCGACATCCTCGTGTCGATTCCGATCTCTTTTCCCCAAGCCGTGCTCGGCGCCAGTATCGACGTGCCTACGCTCGACGGAAAAGTCGTCATGAAGGTTCCTCCGGGCACACAGTCCGGAAAGGTATTCCGCCTCCGGGGCAAGGGAATTCCGGTCTACGGCGGCTACGGCAAAGGTGATCAGCTCGTTACGGTCGTGGTCGAGGTTCCCCAGGAGATCAGCCGGCGCCAACGCAAGCTCATCAGCGAGCTCGCCCAGGAGATTGGCGACGAGGCCCACCCACAGCAAGCAAGCTTTCTGAAGAAGCTACGTGGCTTGTTCGACTCCTAAGCAGCGGCGGGCTTGCGCTCCGGCATGGGCTTGCCAAGGTACGGCCATGCGAACCGCAGTTCTGTTCATGCTAGCGGGTGCACTCCTCGTTGGGTGCCCCAAAGAAGAAGCCCAGACCAAAAGCCAAGGCGAGCAAAGCCCTGCGCCGAGTCAAATGGAGGCGAGCAAGGTGACCGAAGGGAAGGACGTCGTCGAAGACCGATACGCGGTCGAGCTCGATACGACGAAAGGCGCGATCGTGATCGAGGTACGCCGCGAATGGGCCCCTAAGGGCGCTGACCGCTTTCGCGAGCTCGTAGAGAACGGCTACTTCACCGATGTCGCCTTCTTCCGAGTCGTCAGCGGATTCATGGCGCAGGCTGGTATCAGCGGCGACCCTGCTCTCAACGCGCAGTGGCGTGAGAAGAGAATCCCCGACGACCCGGTAAAGGCGAGCAACATGCGCGGCACCGTCACCTTCGCGACCTCCGGACCCGACTCGCGAACCACGCAGTTCTTCATCAACTTCAGCGACAACTCACGTCTCGACGCAATGGGGTTCGCACCCTTCGGTAAGGTCAAGGACATGGCGCCGGTCGATGCCCTGTACGACGGCTACGGAGAAGGCGCGCCCCGCGGTCGCGGACCATCGCAGGGACAGATGCAGACGGCAGGCAACGCCTACCTCAAGGAGAGCTTCCCGAAGCTCGACTACATCAAGAGCGCCCGAATCATCGAGTGACGCGACCGTACTCGACGTGAAAATCGACGCGGTCGTTCTCCAAGAGGATGAACTCCGGATGGGTGGTCGTCAGGAACACCTGGCCGCCAGTCTGACTCAACACCTCGAAAAACCTGCGGTTTCGGCTCCGGTCGAGCTCGCTCGAGACGTCGTCCAAGAGTAGGATCGGCACCCTGCCAGTGCGTTCGCTAAGCAGATCGAGCTCGGCCGTCTTGAGCGCCAGCACGATGGTCCGGTGCTGCCCTTGCGAGCCGTGATGCCGCGCTCCGACCTCGTGGAGTTGAAGCTCGAGGTCGTCGCCATGCGGGCCGTCTGCCGTGAAGCCACGCGCGAGGTCCTTGTTGAACGAGCGGTCGAGCGCTTCTGCGATTGCTTCTTCTGTTGGCTCGACGCGGGGCAAGTAGCGAACCCCAAGCGGTGTATCACCAGCGAACACCTCCGAGAACGCATGCACGACCCGCGGAGCCAGATCTTCGATGAGACGCCGCCGGGCTTGCCCTACAACCGCCCCTGCCTTGCTCAGAAGGGCATCGTAGGCCCGAATCGAACGCCGATCGGTGCGTTCTGCCTTCAGCAAGCGATTGCGGCTGCGAAGGGCCTTCTCGTAGCTCGCAAGCGTGGAACCGTAGATCGGATCCATCTGCTCGAGCATCCGATCCAGAAACGCGCGCCGCCGGTCTGCCGAACCGGACGCAAGCACCAGATCCCCCGGATGAAAGAGCACCATGCGAACCGTCTGGTGCCAGGCACTCGTCGAACGTGGGCGTTTCCCGTCGAGCTGCAAGCTTCTTCGCTGCGAACGGCCGATCTCGATCCGAAGCTTGTGAGGCGCTGGCCCTGCTTCCAGTCTGGCTTCGAGCAGAGCCGAGTCTGCGCCGAGTGAAATCAAGTCGTCGGTCTTTGCCCCGCGAAAGCTCTTGAGTGCGCCCAGGTAGTGTATTGCCTCGAGAAGATTCGACTTTCCGGCGCCGTTATCACCGTGAATGACGTTGAAATGGGACCCCGGTTCGAATGCCAAGGATTGTAGATTGCGAAAACCACGCGCACGCATGGCGGTCACCCGGCTCGGGGTTTCAGCGCTACGCGAGTCCGAGGTCAACGCCCTGCCCTATTCTACTAGATGCGCATGGGCATGATGACGCCGATGAAGTCGGAGTTATCACCGACCGGCTTGAGCACACCCGGGTCGCGCTCTCCACTGAGCTCGATGGCAATTTCGTCGTGCGGCAGCGCACTCAGTGCATCGAGCAGGTACCGTGCGTTGAAACCGATGCGCAGCTGATCACCGGCGTAGTCGACGTCGACCTCTTCGCTGCCTTCGCCCACTTCAGGGTTCTGGCTCTGTAACCGCAACACGCCAGGTTCGATGGTTAGCTGCACACCGCCGCTCTTGTCGTTGGCGACCAGACTGATGCGCTTCAATGCCTCGACCAATGGTCCACGCGCTGCGATGACTGTCCGACTCTGCTTACTCGGAATGACCTTGTCGTACGGCGGGAAGTTCTCGTCCGCCAGCTTCACGTTCAGGCAGAGGTCTTCCCGAAGAAAGAACGCATTTCCTCCAGCCGTGGCAATTCCTATCGTCGAAGCCTCGTCCCCTTTGCCCTTGCTGCCTTTGACGTCGTCCAGGAGCCGTTTGAGCTCGCTGATGCCCTTATGCGGCACCAGCATGCTGAAGTTCATCATCGCGCCTTTTCCGGCTACTTTGTGCTCGGCCTTCGAGAGCCGATGACCGTCGGTGGTCACCATGCGGACGACCTTTCCGTCGCCTTCGAACAAGGTGCCTGCCAGGTGCGGACGGGTATCATCGTGAGACATCGAGTACTGCGTGAGCGTGATCAGCTCCGAGAGCATTCCTGCATCGAGATGTGCGAAATCTGCATCGCCGGGATTCGGCAATGGCGGGAAGTCCTCGCCCGGCATGGCAGGGATGCGATAGCGCACCTTGCCGCAACTGAGCTCGACCGCGTGGCTGTCGCTGAGGTTCCAGCTCACCTCACCATCAGGAAGGTTCTTGACGATGTCGAAGAGCGTGCGTGCCGCAACGGCAATCGTGCCACCCTTCTTGATGGCTGCCGGAACGACCGCAGTGACACCCAGATACAAATCGGTCGCGGACAAACGAAGACGGTCAGGGCCTTCAGCGGAGAGCAACACATTCGACAAGATGTGCATCGAGCTTTTGCGATCAGCTACACCGTGGGTGCGCGCGAGGCCACGCAGGAACTGCTGCTTATCGATCGTGAGCTGCATGTGTTGGATCACTCCTAGAGAACTTTGTCTGTTTACTCACCGCGTTAATTCTCTTAATTTAAAAATTCGTAGTCGTCTTAACAGCTGTGAATTGTGAAAGAAGCAAGGTAAGCGGTTGGAAGAACTAAGCTTTGGCTGGTTTTCGATCGGGGGGTTGATCCTGAGTCGACTGGGGATAGTCGATTGCCTGAGTAGTCCACAAGGGCAATCCCCAGCTTGATCTCAGCCTGAGCACAGGCGCTGGTATACACTAAAATCCAGCGAAAAGCCCAGCCAGGCGGCGGCCTGCCCACAGGCCCTCCGAGGCGCGGAAACGTTGCTCAATTGCAGCTTGGACCAGCCCTTCAGATGCCGAGCTTGCGCTCGATCGCACCGACGGCACCAAGAACGCGTTCGTCCTGGTCCTCGACCAGACCGCTAATCTTTCGAACCGCGCTGAGGACCGTGGTGTGATCCTTGCCGCCAAAGCGCTCTCCGAGCTCGGGATAGCTCGTCCCGAGGCGCTGCCGGCAAACGTACATGGCAATCATTCGAGGAAAGCTCACTGCCCGGTGTCGGCGGTGCGATTTGATGTCGGCCAAACGAATACCGAAGTAGCCGCACACGATTCGCTGAATCTCTTCGACGGTCATGGCCGTGTCCTGATTGGGCAGCACCGCTCGCATGGTTTCTTTGGCCAGCTCGAGGTCCATGGGGAGGCCCAGGAGCTCCGCCTTTACAGCGACCCGAAGAAGGGTGCCTTCGAGCTCGCGCACGTTGCTGCGTACGGTCTGCGCCAAAAAGAGCGCAACCTCGCCATCGAGCTCGATGTTTTCGCTCTCGGCCTTCGTCTGCAAGATGGCGATGCGGGTATCGAGCTCGGGTGCCTGGACGTCGGCGACCATCCCGGACTGAAAGCGACTGATCAAACGTTCCTGCATCTCCGAAATCTGGTGCGGATACACATCTGAGGTCACGACGATCTGTTTGTCGGAGTGATAGAGGGCGTTGAACGTGTGAAAGAACTCTTCCTGCGTCTGCTCGCGGCCGGCGAGGAACTGGATGTCGTCCATGAGTAGAACATCACACTGAGTCCGGTATCGCTTGCGAAAGGTATTGATTTCATGGTTCTGCAAAGACCAAATGAACTCATTAGTGAAGCGTTCGGCGGAGACGTAGAGCGTACGCGCGCGAGGATTTCGCTGCACGATCGCATGGCCAATGGCGTTGACCAGGTGCGTCTTGCCGAGGCCGACTCCTCCATAAATGAAGAGCGGGTTGTAGCGTCGCCCGGGGTCGGAGCCACAGGCCACGCTGGCGGCATGAGCAAGCTGATTGGCAGGACCGACGACAAAGTTCTTAAAACGGTACTTCGGGTTGAGGTCCGCGGACTCTGGGGGCTTCGGTGTTGCCCGGGGTGCCCGAGGTGCCGGCGGCGGGGTCGTGTCGCGAGCAGCCTGAGCCTTCTCACGCAGGGTTTCGTCGAGCTCCCAGCGGACCTTTTTGGGAATGGGCCTGTCGCCGGCCTCGGTCTGCAAGGTGTCGAGAATCATGTCGAGGTAGTGCGCCGCAATCCACTCGGCGAAGAACTGGTTTGGAATCCTGAGGATGATCGAATCGCTCTCGATGCCGCCGAACTGCACAGGTTGCAGCCAGGTTTCGAAGTTCTCGGCCGAGAGGCTCCCCTTGAGACTGCCGAGCACTTGTTCCCACAGTTGTTCCATCGAGCCCTTGTCCCCAAAAAACGCGCAGTTCAGCACCAACGTCCACAGGCAATCCACAGCTTGCCAGCGACGAGCAATCGTACACCTCCAATCAATTTCCGCCGGCCTTGGCAGCCGCCGACGTGCGTGATTCGACTGAAGGGCGCCGAAACTAGCAGCGAGTTTCGGAAGCGTCTACGGGGATCGACAAACTAATTTCTAACCACTTGTGATCGCGAAAGATTCGCACGCAGTTTTTTTGACAGCGAGCACGCCTGCTTTACGTCTTGTTGCCGGCCTGTTGACAAGCTGTTGCAATCATTCCGAATTACGTCTTGTTATCGTTTGCGCAACATGCGACGCATTTCGACGCGCGTTTCTTCCACAGCAGTTGAGAGTGATCGCGCAGCGTGATCGCTCAGGTATGACGCGAGTTCCGCAACTGTTCCACAGCTTATCCACTGGCAAGTCACGGTGTTTCGGTTGGGTTTCTGACGAACGCGTTTGCTTTGTCGACTGCGCACGGAGCGTGCGGACGCCTTGATCCCGCTAGTCGCACCGCAAGGCCGTGCCGACGAAGTCGACGCAAGCATCGAACAAGAGCTGCTGCTCGAGCAGGTAGCAAGCTCGAGCATCAAGAGGGAGCGCAACGAACAACTTGGGCAGCAAGGTATCGAGAATGCTCGCATCACCGCTCAGCAAAGAAGAGGCTCCAAGCAGTCAGCACTAGCGCTATCAGATTCGGTTCGAAGCCGCGGCTGGGAAGAATGTGCGGCGCTCCTGTGTTGATGTCCTAGTCGGGCCGGAGTCGACAATTTGGAAGGGAGATCCATCGCTGTTAGCTTCCGCGGGAGTAGCACCCATGGGGGAAACACAAGCTTTACGGGCGGCGGTGATCGTCGGTCTCCTGTCCGCCTTGTACCCGGCGCAATCGGCGCTGGGACAGATACAAGCGCCTTCGGGTGCGGGTGGACCAGCTGATCCTGCCCTCGTTCCCACAGAGGACACGCTCGAAACCAGCTACGGCCTGGCCATGGGTGCAGGCGTCCGCGCCGGCGCTACAGCGATCTCCGCGCTTGCTTACAACACCTCGAACATGGCGGCGCTCAGCACGTACCATGTCGAGGCGTTCAGCCAAATCATTCCCGGCAGCAAGAGCAATGGCGGTACGTACTGGACGATTGGCAGCTCGGTCACCGACTCGACCACCAGCAAGAAGATCGCCATGGGGACGAGCTTCCGGGGCGTGTTCAGTGGTGCGAACCGGCGTTACTCCGGCTGGGATTGGCGCTCGGGCATCGGGATTCAAGCCATTCCGCAGCTCGCCATCGGTCTCGGTTTTCGTTGGGGCCGCATCACTTCGGAACGCTACGAAGGCCAGCGCACGGGACCCTCGTTCGATGGCATTACCTTGGACGCATCGATGACCATCACGCCCATCCCCTGGCTCAAGCTCGCAGGCCTGGGATACAACCTGATCAAGACGCATTCTTCTCTCGCTCCGCAAATGGCAGGAGGCAGTGTGGCCCTCACGCCCATCGAGAGCTTCACCATCGGCGGTGACATCCTCTTCGACTTCACGACGTTCAGGAACAACGAGCTGATCGCCGGAGCCGGCGTGAGCTATGTCGCCGGCGAGATGGTTCCGCTACGCTTTGGCTACCGTCGGGACCAAGGCCGCAACCTCAACCAAATCACCGCGGGCGCCGGCTTCAACAAGGGCAAGATCGGGGCCGAAATGGCGCTGCGGCAAGACATCCGAGGCCGCAAAGAGACCTACCTGCTCTTCATGATGCGCTTCGTCGTACAGTAGCGAAGCGCTACTGCGACTTCTTGTTTCGGGTGAGGCCGAAGTGGATGACGCCGGGCATGTGGCGGCCGGCAAACGCGGCGGCCTTGCCGTGCCCAGTAAAGGTGAACTCGCGCTTCCGGCTTGCGATGGCATTGACCATGACGCGCGCGGCGCGATCCGCCGGCCACAGGAGGTTCTTGGGGCGTCGGTCTTCTCGAGCCGGATCGAACCGGCCCTGGTTGTCGACCTGAGCGATTTCGCTTTCGATGTAGCCCGGGTGGATGGTGGTGCAGCTCACGCCGCTGCCGTGAAGCTCGATCGCAAGCGCCTGTCCGATTGCGCGGACAGCGTACTTCGACGCGGAGTAAGCACCCACGCCAGGAGCGGTAATCATGGACGACACGCTGCCGATCAGTGCCAGGCGGCCCTTGCGTTCGCGAAGGTGCGGAATGGCGTAGCGAGCCGTCATGGCAGCGCCGATCACGTTCACGTCGAGCTGTCGACGCCAGTCGGCTGCAGAGAGCTTCTCAATCCGCCCAGCAACGGAAAACCCGGCGTTGGCGACCGCGACATCGAGGCCACCCAGGGTTCGGACGACTTTTTGAACCGCCTCGGCTACCGAAGCCTCGTCGGCGACGTCGCAACGCACCGCCAAACCCTTGGCTCCCCGTGATTGGAGCTCTTGTACCACTTCGTGAAGCCGCTCCTCACGCCTTCCAGACACCGCTACGGCGGCCCCCTCATTCGCGAAAGCCAACGCGAGTGCCCGGCCGATTCCACTGCCCCCGCCAGTGATCCAGACGACTTGGTTTTCGAAACGCTTGGCCATGATCTGCGCGTAGCAGCTCCCCGAGCCGCTTGCCACGGCCCGTCGCTCGCTAGTGTGCGCTCGTGTCTGCGGGGTCGTCTGCGGTCGCTGCGCCGGGGTCGGTAGCCCAGCGGGTCAGGGGCGCGAACCAACGCGAGAGGCGCGATGCCAGGTCCACGTCGAGCCGGTAGAGGCAGGGAACCACCAATAGCGTAAGCAGCGTGGAGAAAGTCAGGCCATACACGATGACCTGCGCCATCGGTGCGAGGTGAGGAAGGCTTTCGGTCGCAAGCGATAAGGGAAAGAGCCCTGCGATCGTGGTGATGCTAGTCAGAAAGATCGGCCGTAGACGCAGCTTCCCCGACTCCACAATCGCCTCGTCCAGCGCCATGCCGCGGTCCCGCCGCTTGTTCACGAAATCGACGAGGACCAGCGAGTCGTTGACGACGATTCCAGTGAGTCCGACAAGGCCGACCAGGGCGATCAAGCCAATCGCGTTGGAGCTCAGTAAGAAGCCGCCGGTCACACCGATGAACGACAAGGGAATCGCGGCCATCACCACCAGGGGCTGGGAGAAACTCTGGAACTGTGTCGCCAGGATCGTGTAGATGAGCAGCATCGCGACGATAAACGCTCGGAACAGGGAATCCACCGACTCCTGCGTCTCCTCGAATTGGCCTCCATACTCGAAGCGGATGTCGGGGTTCGCGGCTTCGAGCGCCGCCAGGTTCTTCTGGAGCGTCGAATTGACCTCACCGGAGTTGGTCGCGTCCTCGTCGATTCCGGAGAGCACGCTGACGACTCGTTTTTGCTGGTAACGCCGGATCACGCCTGGGCCGCGACCATGTGAAACCTCCGCAATTTCGCGAATTGCGACTTCATCGCCATTGGGCGCGATCAGTTGGAGGGAGGCGATGCGAGCAGGGTCCTGCTGAACGTCTTCTCGCAGCTGGACGACGATATCGATCTCGTCGTCGCCATCGCGGAGCGTGGACGCAGGCGTTGCTCCGAATGCACTGCGCAGCCATCCGCTGACCATCTCCGGGGTGAGGCCGTGAAGAGCCGCCCGCTGCTCGTCGACTTTGATTTGGAGCTCCTGCTTGCCGAGCTCGTAGTCGTGGCTCGAGTTGCGTGTGCCTGGCGTGACGCGGACTTCGGCGAGAACCTGCTCGGCAAGCTCTACCAGGCGCTCGTGGTCCTCACCTCGGATGCGTACCGCGACCGGAGCGCCACGCGGGGGACCTGCCCTCACCTCCACGATCTCCAAGCGGGCCGGACCCACGACGTCGTCGTAGAGCTCGCTGACCTGCGCGACCAGGTCACGACCGGCGTGTAGGCTGCTCCGTTCCGTCACCGGAACGACGAAGACCGTGACCATGCCAAGGTGGTCACCCGAGCTCAGGCCCATGTCGGTGCGGGTCATGCCGCGCACAGACACGGTCGCCTCTACGTCCGGGTTGTCGAGTGCCATGATGCGCGCATCGAGCTCGGCGAGCATCGCTTCGGTTTCCTCTTTGGACGCGTCGGTCGGCATGTGGATCCGAACGTCGAACATGTCTGGGTCGCCCTCGGTCAGAAGAATCACGTCTTTGACGTTGAACGCGATGCCAATCATGAGGGCGCAGATGGCGTACGCGGAGAACACGACGGTGGCCCGGTGCTGAAGCGACCAGCGGAGGATCCGTTCGTAGCTGCCCAAGACGCGAACACCCGCCCGCTGTAGCCGGGTCTTCGGGGGCCCGGAGTCCGTGGCCTTCGGGTGTGAAAGCCTCCCGAAATCCGCCATGTGGCTCGGTAGGATGAACATCGCTTCGACCAACGATGCAGCGAGCGAGGCGACGACCACCTTGGGAATGATCGCGAAGGCGTCGCCGAGGACGCCCTCCATCATGAGCAGGGGCAGAAACGCGGCCCAGCTCGTGAGCGTCGAAGCGACCACGGGCCAGAAGACTTCTTGGGTACCGATGACGGCTGCTTTCCGCCTCGGCATGCCCTCTTCCATGTGTCGGTAGATGTTCTCGATGATGATGATCGCGTCGTCGACCACGACGCCCAGGCAGAGGATCAAAGCCATGAGCGACATCATGTTGATGGTGATGCCCATCATGTGCATCGCGATGACCGCGCCGGCCAATGCGACGGGAAGCCCGATTGCCGCCATCGTGGCGTTGCGCGCGCCGATCGACACCCAGAGAAGAAGCAGCACGAGCAAGAGGCCCACTGCGGCGTTGGTGTACAGCGTGCCAAGCGAGTGCTCCACCTCTGCGGCGGCGTCACCGAACAAATCGATCTCGACGCCCGGCGGAAGCGTTGGGCGCATTCGCTCGACGAGTGCGCGCACGTCCTCGCTGATGACTACGCTGTCCGCCTGCTCTTCCTTGCGAACCGTGAGGACGATGGCGGGCTCGCCATTCACACGTCCGCTGAACTTTCCAGGCGCGAAGCTGTCCGACACCTCGGCGACGTCTCCCACTCGCACCGAGCCGCCATCGGGGTCCGGCCGGATTACCACAGCGGCGAGCTCCTCGACGGTGCCGACTCGGGTCATGCCGCGGACGAGTCGCGCATCGCCTTCGCCCTTGGTCGTCCCGGCGGGCACGTTGGCGGCCCTAAAGCGAAGCGCATTGCTGACCGCGGTGAGAGGCAGCCGGTAGGCGGCAAGTCGGTCAGGATCGACATCGACCCGGAATTCTCGGTCTCGAATGCCGTTGCGCCAGGTGCCCGAGACCCCAGGCAGCCGTTCGATTCGGTCGGCCATGTCCTTGCCAACCTGGCGTAGAGCGACCTCGGAGGCCTCGCCTCGAATCGAAACCGCGATGGTGGGGAAATCGACTTTCACCTCGCGCACGACCGGGCGCTCGGCATCGACTGGCAGATTGTCGATGCGGTTGATCTCGTTCGAGATCTCCATGATGGCGCTGGTGATGTCGTCGACGTCGTCATCCAAATGGAAACTGACGTACGAAACACCTTCCTTGGACACGCCCCAAATCTCTTCGACCTTGTCGACATCGCCGACGGCGTTTTCGACAGGGATCGTGACCAGCTGCTCCATCTCTTCGGGCGAGGCTCCGACATAGATTGTCGTGACCGTTCCCCAACCGGTTGGCAGCGTCGGCAAGGACTCGCGATGCATGATGCTCATCACCATGGCGCCTACCAGCACCGCCGAGATCGCCACGAGATTGACGAGCACAGGCTGGCGAACTGAGAAGGCGGGGATGCTCATGGTTCGGGGGTTCGTTCCTTGGACGATGCACGGGCCGATTCGACCGGCACCACTTGAACTTTCGAGCCATCCACGACCCGAGTCACGCCCTTCACGACGACCGTCTCACCGGCCTGCAGACCCTGCACGACCTGAGCGAAGCCAGCACCCACTGAGCCGAGCTCGATCGCGCGCCGTCGCGCGATCCCGTCCTCGATCACGTACAGGTGTTGGCTTCCAAATCGCTCGAAAACCCCGTCCAAAGGGACGCGAAGCTCCAAGTTCGGCTCACCGGTAACGACCTCGAACCTGGCAACTAGACCGGGACGCAGGCGCCCGCCATGCTCATCGAGCTCGACTTCGACCGGAAGCCGTCGCGTTCGTGGATCGATGACTTCGCCGACCCGGACGACCTTGCCGCTGAAGACCTCCCCCGGTCGCGCGTAGACCGAAATGCTCGCCCTGGAGCCGACCTTCACGTCGATCGCTTCTCGTGGGTCGAGCAGAACGCGAGCCTTCAAGTGACTCGTGTCGGCCAAGCTCAACATGGGGCTTCCAGGCGTGAGGTACTCGCCGAGCTCGACCGTTCGATCGACCACGGTTCCTCCAAAGGGGGCGCGCACCACGGCATCGGTGAGACCTCGGCGCGCGAGGCGGGCCTCGGCGCGCGCCGCATCCCGCGCCGCGGAAGCAAGGCGCACCGCGTCCTTCGCGTCGTCCAAGCGTTGCTCTGGAAGCCCTCCGGTTTGAACCAGCTTCTTGGTTCGCGCGAGCTCGCGCGCCGCCTGAGTCAGCCGCGCATCGCTTTGCGCGACCGCTGCACCCGCCGCCTGCACGGCGGAGGCGGGGCGTCCCACATCGAGGCGGAGTAGAACTTGGCCCTCTTCCACTCGCTCACCGGATTCGACGAGCACGTCGACCACTCGTCCTGCGGTCTCCGAACGCATGTTCGAATGCCGGTTCGCTAGGATTTCGGCGGTTGCGACCGAAGTGGGGGTCACCGACTCGGGCTGGATTGTGGCTGCATGCACCGGTGGGGGCGGCGCTTCGGTGGCGGCTGGCGCAGTGCTGGAGCAGCCGGCCGCTGCCCAGATG
>Ga0316189_10000460_pt1 | contig 40442 bp, 35 predicted proteins | sample LowCovwburrow_MG_FD_204930 | JGI IMG/M metagenome (GOLD analysis project Ga0316189, IMG submission 204930) | Coastal sediment microbial communities from Maine, United States - Lowes Cove worm burrow | ecosystem: Environmental > Aquatic > Marine > Coastal > Sediment | place: USA: Maine...
CTTGGGCCGCTGGAGTCCGCGGCTCGACCGCAGCGATGAGCACGCCCCCCACATCGCTGTCCGCGATGCGCACGCCGAGCCAGCCGCGGTCTACCGACCCGTCCTCGAGGATGTCCGTCACAACCTTCTCCGCCATCGACGCGGGGATCGCGAAGCCGATCCCCATCGACCCCCCCGAGCGGCTGAAGATCGCCGTGTTGATGCCAACCAGCTCGCCGTGCAGGTCGACCAGGGCGCCGCCCGAGTTGCCCGGGTTGATCGCGGCGTCGGTCTGGATGAAGTCCTCGTAGTCGACGATCCCCATTCCGGCGCGCTCCTTGGCGCTCACGATGCCCATCGTGACCGTCTGCCCCACGCCGAACGGGGTGCCGACGGCCAGCACGACCTCGCCGAGCCGCAGCGCATCGGAGTCGCCGAACGGCAACGGGACCAGATCATCGGGCGGGTCGACCAGGCGGAGCACCGCCAGGTCCGAGCTCGGGTCGGTGCCGACGACCTCGGCCTGGGCGCGCTCCCCGCCAGGCAGGGTCACCACCACCTCCTGTGCGCCAGCGACGACGTGGTTGTTGGTCACCACGATACCGTCCTCGCGCACCACGACGCCCGACCCCAGTCCCACCGAGTTGCTCGTCACCGCACCGAATCGACCGGCGCGGCGCGGCGCGACGCTGACAACGGAGCGCACGGCCCGCTCGGATGCATTCGGGAGCGCCTCGGCGAGCCCCATGAGAGCAGGCCGAACCGAGGGAACAGGCGCGTCAGGGGCGCCTGATGCCTCCGGCACAACCGATCCACAACCGACGACAGCGAGCAACAATACGAGTGGCATCATGGGTCCTCCACGCTCAAACGGTAGTCACATGATCGCATTCGGCCAGCCCGTGTGACCCTCGTGGACCCGGGCTCACGAAACGTGGCACTAAGATGGGTGAATGGACCGGCCGCGTACTTTCCTGCCCATGGCACTGGCGAAGCTCGTCACCACCCATGCACAAGACCTGGGCGGAGAGGTCCGCGCCCTGTTGGCCCGCGGGCAGCGCCGGATCACGCTGGGGCTGGGCGGTGGCGTCGACGTGCCGCTGCTCGACGAGGAGCTGTATGCCGCCGAGGTCGCGGAGCTCGACCGGCAGATCGTGGTGGCTTCGATCCGGGTCGACACGGATGGCTACGTCGTCGAGCGGGGCTGGAGCAACTTCGGCGTGTACGTGTGGACCCGCGACGAGGCGCTGTGGGCGAGCGTTCCGCACATGGGCGAGGTCCGCGGTCTGCGCCCCGGCGACAAGGTCGCGCTCGGCTCCACCCCTGCCGAGGCGGTGCGCTTCCATCTGCCTGAATCGGCGATGCTGCCCGCCGCCCGCGCGTCCGCCCGGCAGACCCGTGCCCGCGAGCAGCGGCTGCGCCGGGAGTCCGCCCCACCCGCCGCCACCCGAGAAGCCTCGCCCGCCGACCCGCCGCACCGCACGTCGGGGGCCCGCACCCGGTTTCAGCACGACTTCGAGATCGCGCTGAACCACTGGCGATACGCGATGGTGTCGTTCGGGACGGACCGCAGCGGGGTCATCGTGCTCGACGATCCGGACCTCGGCACGCTCAGAGCGGCGATCGGCCGCAACCTGGACCGTCCCGACAGCGGCTTCGACCTGTTCGTCAAGGACGCGGGGCCCGAGCTGTGGGTGCAGGCCCCGCGGGAGTCGCCGCAGCCGCTGGCGGCAGGCGCTGTGGTCCGGCTCAAGGGGGCGGGCAACCGCATCGGATTCTGGGGCTACGCGGTGGAGCTGCCCAAGCCGGTGGTCCCCACCCCCCGGTTTGGGTCCCGGGTCACACCGGCCGAAGAGGACGTGGCAGACGTCCTGCGTATCTCACGTGGAAAGCTAGGCAACGAGCAGATGGTCAAGACGGCGTACCGCGAGCTGATGCGCCGATTCCACCCCGACCGGCACAGCGGCGACCCGGGGCACCTGTCGCGCTTCCTCGAGATCCAGACCTGCTTCTCCGCGTGGCGGCAGTGGCGTCGCGGAGGAGACGCTTGAGCCAAAGGCGAACGACCGCGCCGCTCGCCATCAGCGCCGCGATTCACGCGCTGCTGCTGTGGTGGGTACCCGCGCCCGACCCAACTGGGTACGGATCGCCGGGGTCCAATGAGAGCCAGCCGACGCTGCTGGAGCGAGTGGGTTTCCCCGTGCCGGACACGAGAGCCAGCGCGGAGGCGTCCGACCGGTCGACCGCGGCACCGCGAGACAAGGCCAGCGCAGCGGCGCAGGCGGCGGCCGAGGCTTCCGGAAGGGAGGCCGCAACGCTGGCAAGAGACGAGGGGTCGGCCCTCGCTTTCACCGCGCCACAAGCTGCTCCCGATGCACCGGTAGACGACGCGCAGTCAGCCAACGCGTTCGCGGCGCCCGACGACAACGACGACAACGACGACAACGACGACAACGACGACAACGACGACGACGCGCCGCCCAACGAGCCGGCCACCACGCTCGCGGCGGACGCGACCCGAGACGCCGCGGTCTCAGACGCCGCAGCGGCGCAGCCCGCCGACCCCGCAGTGGAGGAGATGGCGTCCACGGACGTCACCGAGCCCCCGACTCCGCCCGAGCCCGAACCCGAACCGCCGACCCCACCCGACCTCCTGCCGTTCCTGTGGACCGACGAGGCGCACGGTGTACCCCCGCCCCACACCGAGGCGATCGGTCGCTTCGACACCCTCGCCGAGACCCGCACGCGTCCCGACGTGACCCAGCCCGACCCCGGGCCGACGCTCGACGGCGTCGCAAGCAAGGTCCTGGGCACCGCCGCGCCGGTGCAGGCGCTCCCGGACGAGGTGCCGCGCCCCCCGGTTCCCAAGGAGAGAACGCCGCCGGTTCCCCGGGCCGCGAAGAAGGAGGCGGCGCCCGGTGCGCCGGGCCAACAACAACGAGCCACCGCCGCGAACGCCGCACAGATGCGCAGAGGCGCCGCGGCCCGGGAGACCGCCGCCAGCCTGGCCGCTCGGGCGGTCCAGCTCAACACCACGTGGCGCTCCGAGATCGAGCAGCCGCACTGGTGGCGGCCGGCCGCCGCGCGCATCGACCCGGCAGCGGCGGTGGTCGCCACGCCCGCTGTCGCCCCTGGGCGCCTCGTCGCCACCCCACCGACGCGCCCGCGCGCCGCAACGACGGCGATCCGCGACGTCGCCGACCCTGAGGAGATCGAAGGCTCCGAGCAGCCGGAACCCGTCGAGGAGGAAGTCGTCGCCGACGCCAGCGGGCACCCGAACCCCGAGCGCCCCACCGAGCCGTTCGCGCCATCGCGATCTCCACAGGCGTCGTTCGACGAAGCAGCAGACGTGCGGGAGGTGCAGGCCAGCGCTCGGTCGACGCCGCTAGGCGAGTGGGTCCACCAAGTCAACAGCGTGCTGCGGCGCCTCTGGGTGACCGGCGGGACCGACATCGAGAGCCGCGCGTTCGGTTCGTCGGGCGACGTGGTCGTGCGGTTCGTGGTCACGCGCCGCGGCCGGGTCCAAGACGTCCAGGTGGCCCAGACCTCGGGGATCACCTCGCTCGACGCGCTCGCACGGCTCTCGATTCCTCACCGGCTGCCCCGCCCGCCCGAGGGCGACGTCGCCCACGTCGTGCGATTCAAGCTCAGATAGGCCCGCCAGCCGGACGGCGGTCAGCGGCGGGCGGCACGCACTGACTGGAGCGCGTCGAGCACCGCGTCGGCGAGCACCCCGTCGGGGTCAAAGAACTCGATCCCGCTGCCGACCGGAGAGTGGACGCCAGCGGCGAGGCTCCGGGTCCAGCGGACGTGACCGCGGACCGCCAGACTGTGCTCGCCGAGATCGAGCTGGAACGAGACGCCGGTGCCGAGCGGAACGGTGGGGCAAAGCGCGATGAACGCGCCGCACGAGGACAGGTTGATCACCTCGGCCTGACGCGAGACGCTCCCGTCGTAGACGTCCACGGTGGCTCGAAATGGGAGCCGGTCGGCACGGGGCTGGTGTCCGGTTCGCACGCTGCAGGAATAACCCGGCATTCTCGGCACGGCAGCGTCAGCGCCTGCGCGCGTCACAAACCGGACCGGCGGTCGGCGTGACACCGCGCGCGTGCCGCAGCCGGACACAGTCGCGGCCGCTTCCCTTTGCCTCGTAGAGCGCGGCGTCGGCGTCGGCGACCAGCTCGTGTGGCTCGAGGGGAATCCGGCCATCCCAGGTGGTCCCACCGACGCTGACCGTCGTGTGGATGTGCTCTCCGTGGCCGGGCACGGGGACGCGCAGCTCGGAGACCGCTTCGCGCAGCCGCTCGGCGATGCGACGGACCGCCAGCTCAGGGCAGTTCGAGAGCACGACGACAAACTCTTCGCCGCCCCAGCGACCCGCGAGGTCCTGGCCGCGCAGCACCGACTGGATAGCGAGAGCGACCGCCTGGATGACCGAGTCCCCCACAGGGTGGCCATAGGTGTCGTTGATCCGTTTGAAGTGGTCGATATCGACGACGAGCAGCGACAGGTCTCCGGAGTCCATGCGGCTTCGCTGCCACTCCTCTTCGAGCCACTCCTGTATGTGCAGGCGGTTGGGCATGCCGGTCAGAGTGTCGGTCTGCGCCTGGTGGGTCAGGGTCAGGGTGAGGCGCTGCAGCTCTTCGTGCGCCTCCAGGTCGCCGCGCTCGGCGGTGTTCGAGGTCCATCCGGACCAGGTGCCAGCGATCAGGCCCCCGACCAGGACGGCCGAGAGCTCGGGCACGCCGTCGAAGCCGGCCTCGGTCGTGCGCGCGACCATCGCGGCCGCGATGGTCACCGAGGTGATCGACGCGGCGGCGGGGACGGACAAGCTGCCGAACGCGGGCACGCCGATGGCGAACAGCGCCAGCGACGCGAACACGACCGCGGAGTCTCCGCCCATCAGGACGAACGAGACGAGGCCCGCGCCAACCATGGAGAAGCACACGGGCGTGATGAGCCACACCACAGAGCGGAACGGCTTGAGCGCGAGCAGGCCGAGACTGCCCGCTGTGATCGGGAAGACGATGCCGAGATGCAGCCAAGCACCGGGTCCAGGAACCCGCATACACAGGAACAGCTCGAGCAGCAGAGCGACCCCGACGGTCATCCGAACCCGACGGAGTCGGCGCTGCTGCAGTACTGGTTCGATCGAGCGCATCTGCGTGCCCCCCGAACTTTTTCGGCCCAACCGGCGAATACTTGAGAACATTAAGGGGTACACCGATCGAATAGACCACGTCTACCCGTGTGACCGGCCATCCACCGGAGCCTCGTTCCCCTCCTCTTCAGCAACGCAAAGAGAGTGGCGACCGGGCAGTTGTCATGATCTGTGATCAGAATTCCCCCGCGGCGCCCGGGCTCGAATAGAACGCTCGCATGTTGGCTCTCGTTCTCGTGGCAGCGTGCGCCCGGCCGCCCCCCGGACCGCCCGCGATGGCGGTCGCGATTCCGGCGGACGCCCCCGTACCCCAAGACGATGGGCCCATCGCCGGACCGCGCAATGTGGTGGACGGTCCCGCGGCCACCCCCGTCGATCCGGCGCTTCCCGGACAGGGTCCCGAGGTCACCTACATGGCTGTCTTGCGGCCGCTCGTGATGGCCCAAGCGGTGCCGTGCGTGCGTTCCGCACCGCCCGGGCTCCCCCCGCAGGTGCCCGCGCTCGTCGGTGCGGTCATCGAGGCGGACGGCGCCCTGCGCAACGTGACGCTGCACCGCTCCTCGGGCTCGACCGAGCTCGACGACTGCCTGCTCCAGGGCTTCCGACAAGCGACATTCCCGCCGCCTCCCGTGGCGCTGCTGGACAACAACCGCCAGTTCACCACGCCCCAGATGGCCTTCGTAGCCTCTGGCGGCTAGCGCCGGTCGGCATCCGCGGTGCTGGCGATCGCGATGCGCCGAATGTCGGCTGCCTCGATCCGGTAGTTGCCAAACGCCGTGCGCCCCGTGAGCTTGCGATCCGCCTTGACCACCACACGCAGCGTGGTCCCGGCGCGATCGGTGACCTCGACGACCCGGTGATCCTCGTCGTCACCCGGTAGGAACGTGGCGGTCTGCAGCGTCGCGAACGGGAAGGTGACCTGCGCCTTGCCCACGGTCCCGAACAGGAACACCTCGCCGTCGAAGCTCATGCGCTCGATCACCAGCGAGGTGCCGCCGACGTCCTCCACCGTGGCGGAGAACTCCGCAGCGGGGATGGGGATGCGGCCAGGCGGGCCGCCGCCGAACAGCCCGGCCGCGGCCGGAACCGACCACGCCACGCCGAGCAACACACACAGGGTCGACAGCCACCGCACCATGGCTCACTGTAGCAGGCCGGTTACATCGCCGGCTCGGAGCGCGCGTGCAGCTCGTCCACGGCGCCGTCGGGGCACAGCCTTCGCCGGTGCTCACCATCGGCAACTTCGACGGCGTTCACGTCGGGCACCGCGCCCTGCTCGCGCTCACGCGGTCGCTGGCCGACACGCTGCAGGCGCCTGCAACGGCGCTCACCTTCGACCCGTCGCCCGCCGAGGTGCTGCGCTCGGACCGCCCGCTGCAGCGCCTGCAGTCCCTCGACCACCGCCTTGCGTCACTGCAAGAGGCCGGCATCGACCGCGTCGTGCTGTTGCCGTTCACGCGCGCCCTCGCTGCGCTGTCCCCCGAGGCGTTTACCACGCAGGTGCTGGTCGGGGCGTTGGGGGCCCGCGGCTTCGCTCTGGGTCACGACTTCCGGTTCGGCGCCAAGCGCGCAGGCACCGCAGATACGCTCCGGAGGCTTGTCGACGTCCCCGTGCGCCAGGTGGACCCGGTCCTGATCGACGGCAGCCCGGTCAGCTCGACCCGGATCCGCGCCGCCCTTGCTGGCGGGGATGTCGCGAATGCCGCCCGGCTCCTGGGTCGCGCACACTGCGTGGGCGGCCGCGTCGTGGCCGGTGATCAGCGCGGCCGGACCCTCGGCTTCCCTACCGCCAACGTGGCCGTCACCTCCGGCCTGCTCCCCGCCAACGGCGTGTACGCGGTGCACGTCATCGAAGGGACGGACGGCGCGGCGCGACCCGGGGTCGCCAACCTGGGGAACCGGCCCACCTTTCGCACCAGCGGGCGCACGTTCGAGGTCCACCTCCTGGACTTCTCGGGCGACCTGTACGACCGCACGCTGAACGTGTCTTTCGCCCAGCGGCTCCGCGGCGAGCGCCGCTTCGACGGTCGCGACGCGCTGATCGAAGCCATCGAGAACGACGTGCGCGCCGCACGGTCCCTGTTCCGATGATCACCGCGCGAACGCCCACGTACGCCCTGCTCGGAGACCCGGTCGCCGCGAGCCGTTCGCCGGCACTTCACAACGGCTGGTTCGCCCACCACGACGTAGACGGCGTCTACGTAGCGCTGCGGGTGCCCGCGACGGACGGGGCCGCCCTCGTGCAGGCGTTTCGGACCCTGGGCTTGGCCGGCGCGAACCTGACCGTCCCCCACAAGGTGGCCGCGGTCCCGCACGTCGACGCCCTGGAGCCGACCGCGCGCCGTGCCGGTGCGGTGAACACGCTGTGGTGGGACCGCGATGTGCTCACAGGCGCCAACACAGACGGCGACGGGCTGCTGGCGGCACTGCACGAGACGGGGGTGACGGTCTGCGGGCGCACCGCAACCGTGGTGGGCACGGGCGGGGCGGGGCGCGGCGTGGCCGAGGCCTTGCTCCGCGCAGGGGTCGATCGCCTGACCCTGCGCAACCGCACCGCGCACCGCGCCGAGGATCTCGCGGCGCAGCTCGGCGACCGAGTCACGGCGGGGCCCCTGACGGGCGCGATCGGCACCGACCTGGTGGTGGTGTGCACCTCCGCGGACACCGCGCTGACTCCCGCTCCCGCCCCGCCCGGAGCCGTGTGGTGCGACATCCGGGTCGGCGCGACCCCGCCCCGCCCCTCCGCCGCTGCGGCCCGCCACGGCTACCGGGTGCTCGACGGTGCCGGCATGCTTCGCTGGCAGGCGGCGCTGGCGTTCGAGCGCTGGACCGGGATCAGCCCCGAGCCCTGACAGGCAACGGACACTCCTGGTACCATGCGCACGGAGGAGCTGGGATGGTCGACGTCCCGGTGCTGGTTTGCACCGCGGGTGAGCTCGCAGGACGGCGGATCCGCGTACCCGAGGGCGGATTGGGGATCGGTAGGTCCATCGAGAACACCGTCGTCATCCAGGACGAGGGGGTCTCGCGGTACCACGCGCGCCTGCTCTTCGACAACGGCTCTCTGTGGCTGCAAGACGCCGGATCGCGCAATGGGGTGTTCGTCAACGCCGTGCGTGTCACCGGCCACAAAGCCCTCAAGGTCGGTGACAGCATCACGATCGCACACCATACATTCGAGTTGTGGTGGGAGGACGACCTAGCGTCGGACGTCTCCTCTGTGGGACAGTCCCCGGAGACTACGGAAGTGATTCGGCCCCGCCGGCGTTGGTTCTGGCCGTTCTAGAGCATGGGAGTGAATTTTCCTTGATCGAGTCCTGTGAGCTCGTGATCAAACAGCCCGGTCACGCCGACCGCGTCGTGCGCCTGCAGAACGGCGCAACGCGCCTCGGTCGTGCAGAGGACAACGAAGTCGTGCTGTCGGACGTGGGCGTGAGCCGACGGCATGCGCAGGTGTACTTGAGCCGAGCAGATGTAACGGTAGAGGACCTTGGAAGCGGAAACGGCACGTACTACAATGGCTACCGCGTCCAATCCCAGCCGGTGCAAGACGGCGACGAGATCGTGATCGACCCGTTCGTGCTGCAGTTCCGGATCCGAGGGCAGACGCGCGCCACGCCCCCCGCAGCGCAGTACGGGGGAGGCGCGCCCCCGCTCGCTCGGCCCCCGGCCCCCGGCGCCCGGCTCGAGGTGGTGGTCGGCACCGGCCTCGCTGGCTCGTCGTACCCGATCGACGCGGATCGCGGGCTGTCCATCGGCCGCAGCGAGGACCGCGAGGTCGTGATCCCGGATCCTGCCGCCTCGCGCCACCACTGCCAGATCTCGCTGCTCGGCAACGACTACGTGCTGCGCGACATGGGCAGCGCCAACGGGGTGTTCGTGAACGCCGTCCGGGTCCGCGACTGCACGCTGTCCGACGGCGACCTGGTGCGCATCGGCAACACCGAGATGCGCTTCGTGCGCGCCGGCGCCCCTCCCTCAGGGCGTCCCCCGGGCTGGAACGAGCCTGCACCGCTGCCCAGCGGCGTGTCCACCGTGGCCGCGCCGGTCCGGCGCAACCAGCGCCGTCCGATGCTCACCGCCCTGTTCGGTGCGCTGCTGGCCTTCGTGGCGTTCCTGATGGTCCTCGTCCTCGTCCTTGCCGGCGTGGTCGTCGTGCTGCAGATGCAGCCCAAGGGACCCGAGGTCTACGCCGCGCGTCTCCCGGAGTGGAAGCTCGACCTGCCCGAGACGCTGGACGACGCGTTCTCCGACGAGCTGTTCGAGCAAGGCCGCAGGCGCATGCAGGACCGCGACCACAAGGGTGCGCTCGAGGACTTCTACCGGATCCTGACCATCGAGCCCGGCCACATGCACGCCGACAAGTTCGCCTTCTTCGCCGGGGAAACCTTGGTGATCGATACGCTCGAGCAGGAGTTCGAGCGCCGCGCAGCCGAGGAGCTCGCGCGCACCAATGAGCGCGATGGACTCATCCGACGCGCCACCTCGAGCCGGTCGCGCTCCGACCGCACCAAAGCCCAGAACCTCCTGAAGCGGAAGTTCGAGGACGACCCGGTCGTGATGGAGGCCATGGACTGGCGCGCCCCCGACGACGTGCTGGAGATCGTGAAGCGCGCCGCCGAGGCGAACGACCTGGCGGCGGACGGCGAGTACGCTGAAGCCTCCGAGATCCTCGCCGAGGTCCTCGCGGCATCCGACAACCCGAAGACCCGGTCGCGGGCGCTCGCGAGCCTCAAGCTCGCGCAGAAGGAGCTCGCCCGTGAGACCACCGCCAAATGGGCCGAAGCGGTGATGCTCGAAGCGGCAGGCAAGCGCGCCGAGGCCAAGGTCCTGTTCCAGGAGCTCGCTCAGGACTACCGCACGCTGCCCTCCGCGCCTGCGCACCTGCAGAGAATGTGAACCGGCGCCCCGCCCGCGTGTCACACCTCGCCATGCCCCCACTGCTTCTGCTGGCGCTGTTCGCCACCGCCTGCCACCACGCACCGCCCGACGGGTTCGACGCGCAGCTACCGGAGCACGTCGAGGCCGTCACCGGACGCTCACCGCTAGAGGTCTTGGAAGAGGGCGCCGCCGCGCTCGACCCCACCGCGCGTGCCCGCGCGCTGGCGCACCTGATCGCGCACGACGCGGCCTACGCCCCGCGCGCGCTCGGCGATCCCTCCTCCTGGGTCCAGCGCGCTGCGGTCGCCGCCGTGGGTGCGCGCGGTGACAGCGCAGCCGAGCTGCTCGCCCTGGTCGGTCGCACCAGCGCCGATCCCTTCGTCCGCGCGCTCGCGGCCCTCGAAGCAGGCAGCGCGGCGGCGGAGCCAAGCCGCCTTGCACAGGCCGACGCCGCGGAGCCATGGCAGGTGGCGCCGCTGGCCCTCGCTGCGCTGGTGCTCGGCGACGAGACCGCGCGCGATGCCCTCTCTGCGGCGCTGCAGACCGGCGAGCTGGCGCTCGAAGTCGATCTGTTCTTCGAGATCGGACGGACCGACGACGCCGCGCTGCTGCCGGCCCTCGAGCAGGCCCAGCGCCGCGTCGAGGCTGAGCTGGTGCTCCCCGTCGCGACCGCGCGCATGATGCTCGGCGACGCCAGCGCAGAGCAGGCGTTCCGCAAGGCGGTGACCGGGTCCGACGTCGAAGCGCGACTCGAGGCGCTGGACTACCTCACCCGGCTGTACACGCCCGAAGCCAACGCGCTGCTCCGGCGGGCCCGCACCCAGGGCCCCGAGCTGGTCACCTGGTACGCCAACCTCGCGCTGGCAGCCCGCGCGGGCACCGATCCCGAGCTGTTCGGGCGTGCCCTGCGCGACACCGATCGCGAAGTCCGCGTCCTGGCCGTTCGGTTCTCCCGCGAGGCGGCCTCGGGCGGTCCCGCGAACCGGCGGGTGGCCAAGGCGGCCCGCAAGGCGGTGCTCGATGCGCTCGCGGACCGCGACTCCACCGTGCGAATCGAGGCGCTGCGGGCGGTCGCCGCACTCGACTTGCCGGAAGCGCGGCAGGTCGTCGAGGCCCTGGTCGACGACGAGCGACCGCTGGTCCGAATTGAAGCCGCCGGCACGGTGCTGCAGCTGACCCGGTAGCTGCGGGTCAGCGAGCGCGCGGCCCCAGCTGATCGCGCAGGGTGTCGAGGCGATGCTGGACCTCGTCGGTGTCCATTCCCTGAAAGCGGTCGGGCAGCATCCGCTTGGCCGAGGCCTCGAACACCGCCAGCATCTCCATGTACTCGAGCATGCGCGTGTCGCGGCTGGGGATGACATCCGCGGACGCCTGGTCGATGTGCGCTTGCTCGATCGTGTCGGACCCGTCATCGCCGGCGAACGCCGCGGCGGACAGCAGCACGGCCTCCAGCTCGGCTCCCGAGAACCCATCGGTGTCGGCCACCGCCTTGGAGAGATCGAGATCGTCTGCGACCTGCAGCTTGTTCTTGCGGATCAACGCCTCGTAGATCAGCCTGCGCTCGTCGCCCGTCTCCGGGAAGAAGAACGGGATCTTCATGTCGAAGCGCCCGGGGCGCTTGAGGTCGACATCCAGCTTGTCTGGCCGGTTGGTCATCATCAGCATCACCACCCGCCCGCGGTGGCTGGTGTCGCTCATGAACTCCTTGAGGCGCGCGATGACGCGAGAGTTCACGCCGCCGTCCGTGCCCCCGCCCGAGGACAAGCCGCGATCGGCCTCGTCGACCACGAGCAGGACGTACCCGAGCGCCTCCACCAGATCGAGCACCTTCTCGAGGTTGGCCTCGGTGGACCCGACCCACTTGTCGCGGAAGTTCTTGAGCTTGAGGCAGGTAAGGCCGGACTCGGTCGCGAACGACTCCGCCACGAACGTCTTGCCCGTGCCCATCGGCCCGACGAAGATCATCCCCATGGGGACCCGAGCCGTGTTGCCGCTCTTGACGGCTGCAGCGACCTTGTTGAGGTCATCCTTGATGCGTTGCATCCCGCCCACGTGGCTGAAGTCGTGCCGCGGCGGGATGAACTCCACCAGGCCGTGGCACTCCTGCTCGATGATCTTCTTCTTGCGCAGCGACACCTCGCCGAACGTGATCGCCTCGCCGGTCAGCGCCGCGGACCGCAGGATGTTCCGGATCTGGATGAGCGACAGCCCGGCCGTCATCTTGGCCAGGACGTCCGGCTCCATCTCCAGGTGGACCTCGGACAGATCCTGCGCCGTGATGAAACGCCCCCGCTCGTCCACGTCAGGGAACGTCAGGTGGATGGTGGCGAGCTGCGCGCTGCTGGTGATCCGCCGGCTGATGTCGGACAAGTGATCGCACAGCAGGATGACCAGGTTGTCCGTGGTCATGAACGCCGGATCGGAAGACCAGCGCTGCAGCGACACCAGGTTGGCCTTGTCCTCGTGGACCATGAACGCCACGTCCGCGTTCGGCGCAATCATCTCGAAGAAGTCGACGATCACGGCGCTGGAGTGGTTGGGATCGGTGATCAAGTCCTCGATCACCGGGATGGTATCGGTCGCGCTCGCCGGCATCGCGGCCAGGCGGTCGTCGCCGCGAAGCTGCCGGCGCCCGTCCACGATGGTCCGAAACAGCCGCGCGTGCCCCTTCTTGGAGAACTGCAACCCCTGGCTGACGTTGTAGTAGGCGATCACGTCGCGGGTGCGGTCGAGGAAACGCTCGAGGAACCCGCGCAGGCCGAGCCACTCCTGAGTGCCGTCGTCTCCCGTCCAGCAGTGCAGATCGCGCACGTTGCCGTGCACCAGAAACATGCTCGCTTCGCCCGCCAGGTAGCGGTTGCGAAGCTCTTCAGCCCACGAGGGGAGCTGCGGCATCGGGCCTCCAGCTTGCTACAGGGTTTTGGGTGCGCCTATGGCGAGCCGAAAGGTGCGCGTGCCGCGGCGCGACATCGTCGTGAGCTCGAGCAGGTCGACCCCGCCAGCCGCAACCGTATCGCGGAAGTCGCCTTCATAGGTGACCCGTCCGAACTCGATCGTCGTGAGCTTGCCGAGCAGCGGCTTTGCCTTCTCGAGCACGCGCGACCGCCGCTCCTGGAACGTCTGGGTGAAGAACACCCGCCCCCCCGGAGAGAGCAGCCCGCAGACATGCTCGAGCGCGGCGGGCGGGTCCGGCATCAGCATGAAGCTCGCGCTGAAGTACACCGCGTCGTAGGGGCCGTCCTGGTGGTCGTACACCGACTCCAGGCGCACCGTGACCCGATCACCGACGCCCGCCGTCGCGATGCGACCTGTGGCGCGTTGGATATAGTCCGCGTCGATGTCGACCCCGACCACGGTCAGGTCGCGTTCGCGGAGCAGCGGGGCATTCGACAACAGCGCACTGCCGGTGCCGATTCCGACGTCGAGAAGTCGGCTCCCAGGCGCAAGTCGACCCAGGACCGCCGCGTACCACTTGGACGTCAGCGGCAGGATCGTTGCATCGTAGATGAGGCCGCGCACGTCTCCTCCGACCGACACGGGAAGGTACCCGTTGGTGCGCCGCGTCGCCAACGCGCCGCCCCGCCCTCGGCAGAGTTATGAGCGGGTTGCCGGAGGTTCCCATGCCGTTGTTCGCCCTCGCCCTCGCCCTGCTCGGAGGATGCTCCAACCCGCCGGACTCTGGCATCGACGACACCGCGACGACCGAGCCCGATGACGGCAAGCTCACCTTCCTCACCTACAACGCGGGACTGGCCGACGGCTTTGTGCCCGGCGCCGAGAGCCGCATCCCGCTCGTGGCCGCCGCCATCTCGGAGTCCGACGCCGAGATCGTGTGCCTGCAGGAGGTGTGGACCCCCGAACAGGTGGCCGCCGTCGACATGGGCGCCGCCGACCGCTTTCCGCATCGCGCGTGGCCCGATGCGCTCCAGGCGGCCGACGTCGGCTGCCAGGACGGAGAGATCGACGAGATGGTCGACTGCCTGGTGGACGCCTGCGATGTCACCTGTGTCGACGAGGTGGTGGACTGCGCGTTCCTGTCCTGCGCGCTGCCGTTCCTGGGGCTGCCGCCCGACTGCATGCGGTGCGCCTTTGCGCATGTGGGCGTCGACCCCGTGGTCGCCAAGGACACCTGCGTCGACGACCCGGTGGAGTTCGCGTACGGCGGGTCGTACGGCACCGGCATCCTGTCGAAGTACCCGATCATACAGACCGATCAGATCACGTTCGACAGTACGACCAACCGGCGCGGCGCGACCCACGCCGTGATCGACGCGCCCGACGGTCCGGTCGACGTGTACTGCACGCACCTGACCGCGGTGTTCGCGGTGATCCCCTACCCGCGCGACACCGGCAGCTGGGCCGAAGAGCAGCTCCTGCAGTTCGACGGGCTGCTCGACTGGATGGGCACGGTCGCACAGACCCCGCACCAGGCCCTGCTGGGCGACCTGAACAGCGGCCCGGACGGAGACGGCGTCACCGCCCAGGATCCTGATGGCTACGACCTGCTGGTCGCCGACGGCTTCGACGTCCCGTACGTCGACCTCGACGGCCGCTGCACCTTCTGCAACGACAACCCCCTGATCGGCGGCGACGATCCGGAAGACAACGCGCTCATCGACCACGTGATGTTGAAGGGGTTCACCGACTACAGCGCCACCCGAGCGATCGACGGCACCGTCTCGGCCGACTCCTGCGCGGTCGATCTGTCGGTCTCGGCGGTCTCGGACCACTACGGCGTCTCGGTCACCGCAGCGCTGCAGTAGGTGGTTACACGACTGGATGCCTGACGACTCCATCGAAGACACCATGAACCAGATCGAAGCGCGCTACCGCGTGCGCTTCTCTGGTCACCCCCGGGTCAGCCGAGACCCGGAAGAGCTCACCCAGATGCTGGCCGACCTCGACGCGATCGCGACCGAGGCGGAGGCCGACGCCGAGCTGTCCGAGCGGCTGAAGCGCAACCGCACGCTGTACACCAGCGAGCGCGAGGCGGTGAACGAAGCACGCGCCGCTCCCGGCGCCATCCAGGCCCACCGACAGCGACTGTGGGCCGACTTGTGCATCGCCCGCTACAAACACCACTTCGCAAACCAGCCGCGGTCCAGCCGGGACGTCAGTCGGCTCGCGGACATGCGCCGCTTCCTCGGCGCGGTGCACGCCAAGCTCAAGACGATGCACGCCGCAGCACCGCACCTGCAGCTTCAGAGCGCGGTCTCGATGGTCAGCTCCGCGGTGTCGCTGTACACCGCCGAGAGCGAGCGGATCCGCACCGCGCGCCTCGAGGGCGACATGCCTACGCAAGGCACACGGCTGGCAACCCTCGCCAACGCCCAGTTCGAGGAGTACCGTCAGGGCTTCGCGGGCAAGTCCCGCCTCAGCCGCAGCATCTCGCGCCTCGAGCGGATCCTGTCGGCGCTCGAAGAGCTCGCCGGCGGCATGAGCCGACTCGCGCGCTCCGGATTCGCAAGCGACAGCAACAACCAGAACCTCGCGCTGGTCACCGAGCGGAGGTCGGCCTACCGCGCCGAGCTCGGCGAGATCACCAAGGCCCAATCTGCCGCCGAGCTCCCAGAGCGAGTCAACGCGCTGAGCGCGGCCGCCAACCAGGTCTTCGGGTGGTACCGCGAGGAGTTTGCCGGCGCGTCCCGCGCCACCCGCGACCTGCAGAAACTCGACGTGCTGTACGAGCTGCTGTGGCCCATCGCCACCGAGATGGACACCATCGACCAGACCGAAGGCCACGAGACCAACGAGCGCAACCTCAGCATCGTGCTCGACAACCTGCTGCTGTACACGCGCGAGTTCGACGCGATCGTCGCCGCCCAGGCCGACGCGTGACCATCCCGGCGCCGCCGGGTCCGCTCCCACGGCGCTCACAGCGCCCGTTCCCGCGCCGTCGCCACCTCCCTGCGCCCGGCACTCCGCACCCCGCCACCGAGGGTTTCATCGCCGTCGCCGACGATGCCTGGGCCCGCGATCTGTTCGACCACCGCTTCTATTGGGAAGCGCACGAGGCCTGGGAGACCGCGTGGGCGGCGCTGCCGCGGGCCAGCCCACAGGCGCGCTTCTACCAAGGACTGATCTGCGCCGCCGCGTTCGTCGTGAAGCAACACCAGGGCGTCCCTGCGGGCGCCGGACGCCTGCTGGAGCGCGCGCGGGACCACCTCGATGTCGCTGCCCAGGCCCTCGGACCTACGCCGCACGGCATCGATACGAATGCGCTGTTGCAGCGACTGGTGGCGTTCCGGAACAACGGCGCGTGGCCCACGCTCCCCGACCACGGCGATGGATGATCGCGGGTCGGTGTTCGCACCGCCGAGCGCACCGCCTCCCCGGGCCGACCTCGCCGCGGTCGGTCGGTTCCTGCTCCAGCGCGCTCTGCGGGTGGGCGTCACGGCGGCCGGGGTCGGCCTGGTCAGCGCCTCGATCGGTCACAGCTGGGCGTGGTTCACGATCGGCGCGGGCCTCGCCGCGCTCGTCCTGCTCCCCACCAGCCTGATCCTCGCCCGGATCACGCTGTTCCCCGGCGAGCCCGACAGCCGCTTCGTGTCTACCACGGGCACCCCTGTCCACCTCACCGACGTCCGCTGGACCGCCCGCGCTCAGGTCACCGAGTACCTGCTCGGTGCCCTGTGGCTTCCGCTCCTCGGGGTCAGCGCGCTGGGCCTCGAGGGGGCTGTGCGGTACTCCGTGCTGGTCGTCCTCGCGCTGGTCGGAGTCCTGCAGATCCGTCGCGGTACCAACGCGGTGATCACCCTGGCTCTGCACGAAGCCACCATCGACCTCGCCGTGGGGAACCCGCGCCGCGCGCTGCGACTCACTTCGTTGCTGGAGCGGCTCCCCGGCCGTGCCGGCGACGGCGTGCTGAGCGTGCTGTCGATGGCGCGACTGCGCACCGGCGACGTGCCGGGTGCGATCAGCGCCCTGGATCGGATCCGCCACAGGCAACGCTACCGCGTCGGCCCGCTGCGCGCCCAGCTGACCATCGCCCGCGACTCCCTGGACGACGCCGCGGCGATGGGACGCTCGCTGGCGACCGACGACCCCGAGTCTGCCGCGATCCTCGCCACGCTGGTCGACCTGTACAGCGGTCGCGCGGACGCCGTCGCCGACCGCGCCGACACGCTGATGTCCCACCCCGACCCGCAGGCGCGCCGCAGCCTCGCCTTGCTGATCGGCGCCTCGCTCGCACACCGCGACCCCGTCCGCGCCGCGGGACTGCTGACGGACCACGAGTGGCGCCCGGACGATCTCAGCTGGATCGCCCCGCTGTGGCCACCCGTGGCCGAGGCCTTGGAACAACTACCGGGCTGGTAGCACGCCCCGCTACTTGTACTTCACGCTGCAGCCGTACGGCTTGGTGTCGCTGGTGCCGACCGGCTGTGACGCCGCCAGATCGGCGAGCGCGAGCGCGACGAAGTTGTTGGTGGTGCCCCCGCCCTTCCCGAGCGGGCGGTTGTCGAGCGCGCCACGGTACACGAGCGTGCCTGTGGGGTCGATCACGTACATGTGCGGGGTGGTGACCGCGCCGTACAGGCGGCCCACGGCGCCATCCTCGTCGATCAGCACCGGGTGCGACATGTTCCACTCTGCGGCCGCGTCGCGGTTGGTCTTCAGCCCGTGGCCCTCCTTGCCGGGCGCGCCGCTGTTGACGGCGAGCCAGACCACCTCGTCGCTGACGGTCTTGGCGGCCTGCGAGGCGAGCGGCCCCTCTCCGTGCGCGTACTTGACGAAGGGACAGCCGGGGTTGAACCACTCGAGCACCACCGTCTTGCCCGTGAAGTCCGCGAGGGAGACCTCGGCGCCATGGAGATCGGTCAGCGTGAACGCAGGCGCAGCCTGTCCCACCGCTGCGGACGGCGCAGGCTGGCTGGCCGAGGAGACCGTGCAGCCAGGGGACAACGTGAGCGCGAGCAGAGCGGCAACCATGCTTCCTCCCTCGGGGCGAGCACGCCCCGCCGCACCGTAACTGCATTGCAGTCAGCCGACGCGCTGGACCCGGATGGGGTGCTGGCCGCGCTGCACCATGGCGACCACTGCCGGTCCCGCTTCCACCCAAGCCTCCGCGCCGTCGACCACCTCGCCGACCACCGCCTGGCGCGCGCGCAGCCCGCCCAGCCACCATCGCCGGTCCGTCAGGTACACGCGGGACCCGGGTCCCGCCTGGAGTGCAGCCGCGAGCGATGCGGAGAGGCGGACCACTGCGAGTCCGTCCACGCCTGGCGGGACCGGATCCCCGGCGCGGAGCGCCGCGTCCCGAAACTCCGAGGCGGGCCGCGAGACAGGCGCGGTCCCCCACACCATCCCGCGGATGGCATCGAGTGGCCGGGGGCGCGTCACCAGGCTGACCCCAATGCCGAGCGCCGCGCTGACCGCCAGCCCGTACGCCGCGCGCATGAACTTGTGCTGCTTCATGCCGCCGAGCCAGCCCGCGCCCGGCTCTCCGCCGTCTACCCCGAATGCGAACGGGGTCACGAGCTCGGGCCACAGGATCGACGCGAACACCGCCAGCGCCCCACCCGCCAGGGTCGCGACTGCCGCGGCCGAGGTCGCGCGACGCCAGAACACGCCCAACAGCAGCGCCACCACCATCGGCGGAGTGATCGCGGCCGTGAAGGCGCCGTGGGCGGCGTAGATAGAGTCGAACTGCGCGAAGACCGAGACCAGGGCCACGCCCAAGACGGTCACCGCGACGCTGCTGACCCGGGCGGCGCGCAGCAGCTCCGGATCGGAAGCCTCAGGCCGCAGAGGGCGGACGACGTCGTTGACGAACACCGCTGCTACCGCCGTCACGAGCGTGTCGACGGTGCTCATGAGCGCGGCAGTGAGGGCCGCGAGGACCAGCCCGAAGACGCCGGGGACCGACAACATCTCGGCGACCACGAAGAATGCCTCCTCGCCCTGCAGGGTGGCCGGCAGCACCCCAGCGTGCACAAAGGCGGCGCCCGCCCAGCCACCGGACGCCACGACCACCGCCGCGACGGGCATCAACACCACCAAGACGGCGACCACGGCTTTTCGGCCATCGTCGAGGGACCGCGCCGACAGCAGTCGCATCAGGATGCCCTGGTTCAGAAAGTAGAACATCGCCGTGTTCGCCATCGCGTCCTGCCAGAAGATCCCGCCGGCCGGAAAGCCCGGGTCTGCCCCAAACGCGGAGAACGCGCGCCGGTGATCGCGCGGCAGGTGCTCCCACAGGGAGGACAAGCCACCGAGCTCGGCCGAGGCCAGCACGAGGATGAGCAGCCCGGTGGCGAGGAGCATGACGCCCTGGAACAGGTCGGTCATGATCACCGAGGTCTGGCCGCCGGCGGTGACATAGACCGCGCTGACGGCCGCGACAGCGGCCGCCGACCAGAACACGTCGAAGCCCAGCAGCGCGTGCAGCGCCTTGCCCATCGTGAACAGGTTGATTCCGATGTAGCCCACCAGGTAGACCAGCAGCAGCGCGGTGACCAGGTGGCGCGCCGTGGGGCCGAACCGGCGAGAGAAGTACTCGGGCACGCTGGTGATCCGTCCCAGGTACGCAAGCGGCAGCCAGCCGAAGACCAGCAACGGCAGCCAGAACCAGTCGTTGAGGTAGGTCTGTGTACTCGACAGGCCGTGCCCGAAGCCGACCCGGCTGTACTTCACGAAGGAGTAGCTGCCGATCAAGGTCGCGATCAGGCTGAACGCGATGATCCACCAACTGAACCGGCGGCCTCCAAAGAAGAACTCCTCGGTGGTCTTCTGGCCGCGGCCGAACCAGGTACCGACCGCGAGGATCGCGGCGAAATACAGGGCGACCACGGCGTAGTCGAGCGGGGTCCCGCGGGCGCCCTCGACGAGCGGGGCGCCGGTGTAGGCGATCGCAGGGGCCTCGGACATGGGCGCGTACTGCAGCCACGCCTGTAGGGCCGCGAAGCCGAGCAGACCCACAACGAGCGTCCCGAGCCATCGCGCGCGCCGCCCCGCCAGGCCGACGTCGCCCTGCTGCCAGGCAACGAAGAGCCCCGCCGCGAACACCCCACCTCCGAGCGCATACTGGTAGACGAACGGATCGATGGCGCCCCCAGCCCGGTCAAACGAGTCCCCCCGACGACGGCATCGAGGCGGACGCGGTCGGGGTTCATCGCCGGCATTCATACCGCAGCGCGTCGCCGCTTGCAGCCACCGTCCGCTCGGGGCGCTACGTTGCGCTCAACCAGCTCGGAGGATCCCGTGGATCGTGCACTCGTTGCGGCCTTGGCCGGCCTGCTCATCAGTTGTGGCGGCGACAAGGACGACACCATCATCCCCCGCACCGCCGACGCCGACGCCGACGCCGACGCGGACGCCGACGCGGACGCGGACGCGGATGCGGATGCTGACACAGACTCTGACGCGGACACCGATGTGGGCAACGGACTGTGTGCGCCGCTGTCCGCCCAGACCGGCACGGCGGTCACGCCCGCGGACGATCTGGCGCTGGTCGTGTTCCAGGCGGCCCCCGGGGACGTCCTGTTGCTGGCGCCCGGGACATACACGGTGCCCGCGACCATCGCGATCGACAAGGCGCTCACCCTGCGCTCCGACAACGACGATCGCGCCAGCGTCATCATCGACGGCGAGTACACGGCGGCCTCGCTGTTTCAGATCTCCACCAGCGACGTGACGCTGGCCCACCTGACGCTGACGCACGCCGACGGTCCGCTGGTCCACCTGCAGCCGACGTTCACTGCCGTGAACGGCTTCACCATGCACGACGTAAAACTCATCGACGGTGCCAGCTACGGCGTAGTGGCCGACGCATCGACTGTCGGTGACTTCTGGGCCGACGAGGCACAGATCAGCTGCTCCAGTTTCGAGCTGACCGACGGCGCCTGGATGAACCTCAACGCGCTGTGCGTCGCCGGTGGGATCGACGCCTACGGCACGCGGGACTGGACCGTCCGCGACAACGAGTTCCTGAACTTCTGGTGCCCCACTGGCGAACCGACGCCCACCGCCCGGTTTTGGCGCGGCGCACGCGGCATCGAGTTCACGCGGAACAACCTGGTCGACGTAGGCTTCGGCATCGTGATGGGAGAGACCCAGGATGTCGAAGGGCGCAGGTACGCCGACGAGCCGTGCGGTCCCGACACGCTCCAGGCCATCGAGTGCGACGTCACCAACAACATCGTCGCCGCCTTCGACACCGACCTCCTCGCGAGCGGTGGAGGCGTCACCCACGGCATCCTGGCTCAGTCGAGCTGCAACGTGAACATCATCCACAACTCAGTCTACTCGGGGGTCGATCCGGAGAGCTCGGTCACCCACCAGTACGCCACCACCACCGGCGTCCTGGCCAACAACCTGGTCAGCCACACGCTGCGCCGGCTCGTCGGCAGCAAGCTGCTCGTAGTGGGCAACGTCGAGCAAGCGCCGGAGCCCACCTGGCTGTTCCCGATGGGGGGCGACTTCCGCACAGCCCCCGGTGCGGAAGTCGCGATCGACAACGGCACGGCGGACTACCTGGACCTCGTGGCGGTCGATATCGACAACGAGCCACGCGACGCGACTCCGGACATCGGAGCGGACGAGCAGTAGCCGCAACAGCGACCGAGAACCTCGTGAACAGCGTAGACTTCACCCCCCCCGTGGCGTCGCTGCCAATTGGGCGGTCCGCCTCCCTGTCGATGCTCCCGCGGGGTCGGATCATGGGCGGCGCTGCGCTCTTCGGTGTCGGTTGGGGGCACGGTGGCTCCTGCCCCGGGCCCGGGCTCACCGCTGCGATCTCGGGCGCAGTCGCGGCCATGGTGGCCGGCATGGTGCTGTTCCACCTCCTGAACGCGTGGACGCAGACGGCGCGCTAGCCTGCGGCCGACAGCTCGCGCGGGCGCAGCGACTCGACGGACGCGCCGGCCCGTTCTGCTGCCATGACGAGCTGCTCCGCCCGCTCCACCGGCAGCCCGACGTCCTCGATGACCCAGCGGTCCCAGCCCGGACCCAGGTGGGCGCGTGCGCGCAGGAGCGTCGCTCCCGCCTGCGCATCCTGACCCGTCTGCAGGGCGACCCGCCGAACGTGCGCGGCCATCACGGCCAGGGGATCTGCCATGGGAAGCTCCACGGTGGATAAGGAACCGACGATACCACGGGATGTTCGCCTTCCGAGCACTCCCTGATGGTGTAGCTTGGGCGACCCCGGAGGTCCCCTGTCGAGTCCCCCCGCGACCCGCGCCGAGGTGTTCGGCTGGTCGATGTACGACTTCGCGAACAGCTCGTACACGACCGTGATCGTGACGGTGTACTACGCGCAGCTGTTCCCTTCGGTCATCGTCGGAGACGACCGACTGGGCAACCTGCTGTGGAGCGTGGCGCTGTCCCTCAGCTACGGGCTGACCGTGATCACACTCCCGCTCCTCGGCGCACTCATGGACACGGCGGGACGCCGCAAGTGGTTTCTGGCTGCGTCCACCATCCTCACCGTCGCAGCAACCGCCGGACTCGGGCTGGTGGGCCCGGGTGCGGTCGGGCTCGCGATGGGCCTCATCGTACTGTCCAGCTACGGGTTCTCGGTCGGCGAGTCGTTCATCGCTGCGTTTCTCCCAGACCTGGGGCCGGCCAGCGCATGGGGACGAATCAGCGGGTTTGCTTGGGGTCTCGGGTACATTGGCGGGCTCGGCTCCACAGCGCTGGTCCTCGGGGCCCTCGGAGACCCGGTCCCCGGCAACACAGCGGCACGTTGGGCCGGCCCGATGACCGCGGCCTGGTTCGCGGTCGCAGCGATCCCCACCTTCCTTCTGCTCCGCGATCGCGCCGTGCCCCGCCCGCAGCCCGAGGGGAGCAGCCTCGTCCGCACAAGCCTCGCGCAGCTCCAGCGCACGTTCCGGGAGGCGCGGCGCTACCGCGACCTGATGATGTTCCTGGTCTCCTACCTGTTCGCCATGGCGGGGCTGTCGATCGTCGTCAGCTTCGCGTTCATCTACGGGCGGCAGGTGATTCAGTGGAGCAGCGGGACCCAGGCCGCGATGTTTGGGATCACGCAGATCTCGGCCACTGTCGGAGCGCTGGGCTTCGGATGGCTGCAGGGCCGGATCGGCGACAAGGCCACCTACGCGCTGACGCTGCTGGTCTGGGTGGTCTCGGTGGTCCTGATCCGCATCACCCCGACGCTGACCGACCTGGGACGCGCGCTCGTGTCCCCGTCGCTGGAGGTGGAGACCGTGTTCCTGGGCGTCGGCGCCCTCGCCGGACTGTGCATCGGCGCCACGCAGTCCGCCAGCCGCACGCTCGTGGCCCTCCTCTCCCCGCCAGACAAGGTGGGGGAGTTCTTCGGGCTGTGGGGCGTGTTCGGCAAGCTCGCTGCGATCGTGGGGCTGTTGTCCCTGGGCGTGCTGCAGGCCCAGCTGGGCCTGCAGTCCGCGATCCTGGTCACTGCGGTGTTCTTCGGGATCGGATTTGTGGTGGTGCTCGCGGTCGACGTAGACCGCGGGCGCGCTACAGCGGCTGACCCCACACGGACATCCCATCGCTGATCACGAGGTGGTCGAATGCGAAGAAGTCAGCGGTGTAGCCGGAGTAGCTGCAATCGATCGAGGCGGGCGCGCTCACGCTGTCCCAGAACCCCGGCTGTGCCATCTCGCGCAGCTCGATGATCGCGATGGGCTGCAGTGAGTTGCCCACCTCGTCGTACACCCGGGTCTCGACCGCGATGATGTCGGACAGCCCGTCCGCGTCGTCGACGTAGGCTCCGAACGTCCAAACAGCCTGGGTCCCCGAGTGCGCGCAGCGCGCCGAGGTCGGTGTCGGGCGCCAGCGGATCGGTGCCCTCTTCGAGCTCGACTCCATCGAGCATGCCGTCCTCGTCCGTGTCCTCGAGCAGGGGATCGGTACCCGCATCCTGCTGGTCGCCGTCGGACAGACCATCGAGATCGGTGTCCAACGCCAGCGGATCGGTACCAAGCACCCGCTCAAAGCCATCATCGAGCCCATCGATATCGATGTCGGCGACCCTCGGATCCGTGGCGATCGTGTACTCCAGCTCGTCTTGCAGCCCGTCCTCGTCCGCGTCGAGGCCCTGGGCGTCCGGAACATCGATCGGAACGCGATCGCAGGGAACACCCTCTTCCTCGGCGGGCTCGGCCGGCTGATCCACTTCTCTAATACCGTCGCGGTTGTCGATGACGACGACCGACTTCTCACTGGCGACGAGACAGCCCGCCGCGAGAGATGCGAGTAAGACGAGAACCGAGGAGCGCATGGCTAACCCCCAAGTGGACCCGGGATGGTTGTGGAAGGGTAAGAAAGTCCCGGGACCCGATCAGGTGGACTGTGGACGAAGAGGTGACACGGAAAGGCCCATCTCTGTGAGATGCGCCCTGTTCTCCCTCCATAAAGGGGCACGGGGCGCCCACGGGGGCCCCGCGGCCGCCCCGCGGGGCCGGTCCCCACGTCGGGCCCGATTGGGCTATACTCTCGCGCGCCCCGCGGTAGACCTCGCGGTGCAGCCGTGCGCTAGCGAACCCTGCCGGACCACCTGGAGCCACACCATGCGAACGACACTCCTCATTGCAGCAACGGCCGCCATGACAGGCTGCGTCACGCACACGGACCCCACCGAAGACTGCGAGGAGATGACCCGAGGCTGGGTCGACGAAGACAAAGACGGCTACGGCGAGGGCGACCCCATCATGGTGTGTGAGCTCGGCGAGCTGGTCGACAACGGAATCGACTGCAACGACGCGGATCCAATGGTGTCGCCGGCCGCGAAAGAGCTGTGCAACGGCATCGACGACGACTGCGACGGCGAGCTCGACAACGGGTTCGAGCGGACGGTGTTTTTCGCGGACACCGACAACGACGGTTTCGGCGCGCCGTTTCCCGCCACGGCCTCCTGCGCGACCCCCGCCGAGGGGTTGTGGACCAACAACTCCAGCGACTGCGACGACAACAACCCCGCGATCAACCCAGGCGCCATCGAGGTCTGCAACGACGGGCTTGACGACGACTGCAACGGCCTCGCGGACGACGGCGACGCCGGCGTTCTCGAGAGCACCCTCCGCACGTTCTATCGCGACGCGGACGCCGACGGGTACGGAGACCTGAATCAGCCCACCCAGCTGTGCTCTCCGAGCGCCATCTTCGTCGACAACGCAGACGACTGCAAAGACAACGACACCTCGATCAATCCAGACACCATCGAGATCTGCAACGGCTTCGACGACGACTGCGACCTGCTGATCGACGACGAAGACGACAACGTCGACCCCGCCACCTTCTCTGACCTGTTCCCCGACGCGGACGGCGACGGCTTCGGTGACGCCAGCGACCCCAAGGCAATCACGCGGGCATGCGCGGCAACGCCCGGCGTCAACACGCTCGACGGCACCGACTGCGACGACGGCAACGACCAAGTCAATCCCGGCTTCGACGAGAGGCTCTGCGACGAAATCGACAACGACTGCAATGCCATCACGCCCGATGACGTCGACTTCGACTTCGACACGTATACAGCCTGCAACAACGACTGCGACGACACCAACCCATTCATCAATCCGGGTCAGCCGGAGGTCGTCGGCGACTCCATCGACCAGAACTGCAACAACCTCGACGCCTGCTACCGGGACGCCGACGGCGACGGCGCGCGAACGGAGGACTTCGTCGAGGTCCCCGACGTCGGCTGCCTCACGAACGACACCAACATAGCCGATGCAAGCCTGCCGATCGACTGCGATGACAACGACCCGACGGTCAGCATCACCTATGACTGGTACGTCGACACCGACGGCGACGGCTTCGGCGGCGGCGCCATCATTGCGACCGAATGCCACGACCAGCCGGGTCTGGTGTCCGACGAGTTCGGGGTGGACTGCAACGAAGCCGATGTCGCCATCAACCCAGGTGTGAACGAAGTCTGCGGTGACAACATCGACCAGAACTGCTCGGGATCCGACACTTGCCGCAGCTGCCTCGCCTGGAAGGACGAGATGGGTGTTGACATCAGCGGTGTGCAGAGCATCCAGCCCGCATCGCAGGCACAGATTCAGGACGTCTACTGCGACCAGGTGACCGACGGCGGCGGCTGGACGCTCGTGGCCTCATCGACGGTGCCGCTCAACGACGGCGTCACCGGGTACTACGACGACCTGAAGACGCTCTTTCCTGTGGCGCAGAGCATTCAGGTGTGGCGCGGCATGCGCAGAGTCACCGGATTGGGCGGCGACATTCGCTTCGCCTGCAAGGACAACCCCGCCAACATCCCGATGACGGTCGACTTGTCGTTCTACGACACGCACTGGTACAACGAGATTACGAGCGGCCTCGACGCAGACAGCTGCTTCAACGAAGGAAACGGCTCCGGCGCCGATCCGGCTCCGGAGCGTCGGAACAACATCAGCGCCGCGCTGCTCCCCTTCGGGAACGCCTGGAACTCCGCCGGGTACCTCGAGGGAGAGGACGCCTGTGACAGCGCCGATGACTTCACCGTGGACTTCGATGACCGCGGCATGGACGGCAACCAGAGCGACGGCACAGACTGGGGCGAGGACGACGACAGCTCCAAGTGCGGCGTGTCGGGGCTCGGGTCGGGCTCCTGGTTCATCTTCGTCCGCGAGTAGGACGAAGGCGCGCGCTACTCCTCCTCGCCCTCGATGACTTCGAGGGCGGGCACCGGGTCGATCGCGGCCCCGCGCTCGGAGTCGTCATCGAACGCGAACACCGGACGCTCCGGGACGCCGCCCAGGCGCTCGATGGCCAGCGCACCGACGACCTTCAGCCGCGCCAGAGCGCGGTCGAAGCGTTCTTGGAGAGTGGCGGGCATGTCCCCGGTGAACCGCATGTACATGCGCAGCTCGTCCAGCTCGCGGTGAAAGGCCTCGCAGGCCACCATGGCCTCGGCGTCGATCAGAGCCAGATCCGTCATCGCGAGCGTGTTCCAGCGGGTGAACATCGTGTCGATGAACGGGCCCCGGTCCCTGTGCCGACCCCAGCTGTCGACCAGGAAGTCGCGCCGCAGGTCGAGATCGTCGACCACGCGGTCCACCTCGAGGGCCAGGAGGCGCCGCAGGCGCTCGGGGAGATCTTGCTCGTCGTATGCGGGCGGAATCATCGTGGCTCGGCTCCAGGGGCGGACAGAGCACGCTGGTACACCCAGCGCCTCGAACGAGCATAGACGGACGCGACGACATCGCGGACCACGCCCACGCTGACCCCCGACGCCACCAGCGCATCGATCAGCTGTTCCACCCGCTCATCTTCCTCCGGGAGAAGGTCGACGGCGCCCGCAACGACCAGGGTGAGCTCGCCTCCGAGAGAACCTGCCTCGCGGTGCAGCGCCGACAGGGAGCCGCGGGCCCACGCCGCGCTGGGCTTGGTGAGCTGAGAGGCGACCGCGGCGCTGCGGTCTCCCCAGCCAGCCAGCGCATCCTCCAGCACGTCTGCGACACGGTGCGGGGAAGTGTAGAGCACCAGCGTGGCCTGCTCCCGACGGTAGCGGGAGAACAGGCGCCTGCGGCGCGCTGCGTCGCGTGGAGGGAAGCCGAGGAACACAAAGCGGTCGGAGGGCAACCCTGCCGCGCTGAGCGCCGTGATGGCCGCACAAGGCCCCGGAAGCGGCACCACCGGCACGCCCGCCTCCACCGCTGCCCGGACGACCCGGTAGCCCGGGTCGGACACCAAGGGCGTGCCCGCGTCGCTCACCAGCGCCACAGACTGGCCCTGGAGGAGCCGCCGGACGAGCTGCGGGGCCCGCTGCTCCTCGTTGTGGTCGTGCACGCTCACCAGGTGCGGGATGGGCAGCGCGAGCGCACGCAAGAGCCGGAGCGTCACCCGAGTGTCCTCGGCGGCGATGCACGGCACGGACCCGAGGACCTCACGGCAACGGGGCGACAGGTCGGCCAGGTCGCCCAGCGGCGTTGGGACCACGTACAAGGTGCCAGGAGCGTCCACGGAAGCGGTCCTAACCCCCCGCGCGCCCCGTGGATCGCTGATGCGCCACGATCCGCGCCACCACGACGCGATCGAGCCCCTCCCATCCGAGAATCGCTGGTACTGTCTGCATTGGGGCGGTTCCAGCAGCGTTATGAGCACGATCTGCGCCCCGTCAGCGTCGTCGCCCAGGCGTCAAAAGGAGCAAAACCAGCCGAACGGGACGACGACAGCAGCGTCGCAGCATATGCTTCCCCCGCTTCACCCCACCGTCCGATGGAGGTTCTCGATGAATAAGGGTGAGATGGCAGCAAAGCTTGCCGCAAAGACCGATCTCTCCAAGACGAAGTCGCTCGAGGTCATCAACGCGATCTTCTCCGCTGACGCGGGTGAAGGCATCATCGCGGTGGAACTCGATGCGGGTCGTAAGGTAGTCATTCCCGGTTTCGGGACCTTCGGCACGCGGCGACGCGAAGCCCGTAAGGGGACCAACCCTGCGACCGGCCGTAAGATCGACATCGCCGCGAAGACCTACGCCTACTTCAAGCCGGGCAAGACGCTGCGCGAGCGCGTCGAAGTCTAGCCACGCTCAAGACTCGGCGAGCTTGCTCGTCGTTTGCGGGCACTCGGGAAATCCCGAGTGCCCGCGTCTGCTCAGGGGTCGGGTAGCCGTCCGAGAGGACGACCCCGCCAATGGGCACGCGCAGCTTGGGGCGCGCATACAGCGAAGCCGCCTGCGTGTGAACGCAGGCGGTCCCCAAGGGACAGCAACTGCGCCAGGCTCTCGCGCTCGTGGAAAGGCCCCCACCGGGGCCGGACTTGCCCCGAGCGATGCGACCGAGGGAGGCCCGCAACGGGCCGAACGGCAACATGAGCCAGCAGGGCGCGGGAACCTCCGGTCTCGCACAGACCGGAGATTCCCGAGCACTGCGAGGAGCGACTACAGAGCCCCCACGACCTCGACCAAGGTGAAGGTCTGGAGCCCGATGGCCTCGTGGTAGTCGTCGCTCACGACGGCCGTGGCGGCCGGAATCGGCATGTCGGTGGCCACGTCGTTGCAAGTCGTGTCCAGGGCGAGGGCCCACCCCATCTCGATGGCCTCGGCCCCGTCGATTGTGACGTAGGCGCCCATCGCGAACGGCTCGACCTCGAGGCCGTAGTCCATGCCGTCGGCAGTCACGATGTCCTCGAGGAGCTGCGCGTTGGCGCTCAGCGCGCCGTACCCGATTCCGAGCGGGAGGTGCTCGATCACGTCGCGCAGGTCGGTGAAGCCGGCGTGGGCGGCCGGATCCACCTGATTGCAACCAAACACAACGCCATCAGACAGGTTGAGGTCCCAGATGTTGTACAGGGAAGATCCGTCGCTCGCGCTCCACGCGTTGGCTGCGCTCACCGCGTGCGTGCCGGACAGGTCGTACTCGATGGTGCACAGCGGAGCCTGCGCTAGGTCTCTGAAGTTGAACACGATCTTAGCCGAGCGGTCGCTGCCGAACCAAGTGTAGTCCTGGAACGCACCGCCGTCGGGCACGCCATACCAGTCAATGGTGAGGAACACCGGGCTGATGAGTGGGAGTCCCGGTGTGAACGCTGCGTCGGAGCGATCCTGATCGACGTACATGCACACGTCGTCGTCTGCACCGTCCATGACAGGATCGGTACCACCCCGCCCCACCTCGGCACCATCGTTCGTGCCGCCGCCATCGCTGTCGGCGACGTTCGGATTCGTGAGGTACAAGAAGACCTCATCGCCGTCGGTCAGCCCATCGTCATCCGAGTCGCGGTCGTACGGGTCAGTGAGAAAGGTGTTGAGCTCATCGCCGTCCAGCGCGCCGTCCGAGTCCATGTCGGGGTCGAGCGGGTCGGTGAGGTGCGTCAGGACTTCGGACCCGTCAGACAAGCCGTCGCCATCCGTGTCGGCGACGGCGGGCTGCGTGTCGTAGGTGTTGACCTCGTCACCGTCCTCGAGCCCGTCACCGTCCGTGTCGACCTCGTTCGGGTTCGAGTCGTACACGAGGACCTCCTGCCCGTCGCCCAGACCATCCGAGTCCGTGTCGATCTCATTCGGATTGGTGCCCCGGTTGTTTACCTCGTCGCCGTCGCCCAGGCCGTCGGCGTCGCTGTCGAACAGCAGCGGGTTGGTGAAGGTGTGTGACAGCTCCTCCCCATCCGTGAGCCCGTCGTCGTCCGTGTCCGGCGTGATCGGGCTGGTCCCGAACACGAAGAGCTCATCGGGATCGATAAGGCCGTCCCCGTCGGTGTCGACGAGCACCGGAGAGGTGCCCTCGTTGAACTCCTGGAGGTCCGTCAGCGTGTCGCCGTCGGTGTCCACGACGTTCGGGTCCGAGCCGAAGATGAGCTCGGTTCCGTCGCCCAGCCCGTCTTCGTCGGTGTCCGACTTGAGCGGGTCGGTGCCCGCGGCGAGCTCGTCGCCGTCGCGGGCACCGTCCGAGTCCGTGTCCGCGGTCGTTGGATCCGTGCCCAGCACCAACAGCTCATCGCCGTCCAGCAGGGAATCTCCGTCGCTGTCCGTGCTCAGGGGATCCGTGTGGTGAACCCGGACCTCCTCGAAGTCGGACAGCCCATCGCCGTCCGAGTCCACGTCCAGCGGGTCGGTCCCGCGCTCCACTTCCTGGCCGTCGAACAGACCGTCGCCGTCGGTGTCGCGATTCAGCGGATCCGTGCCGAGGGAGTCAGGGAAGGGATCGCCGTTCTCCATCACCCGGTCGCCGGCCTCCTCGCGATCATGCAGGCCATCACCGTCGGTGTCGTCATCCAGCGGGTTGGTGCCCCACTCAGCAAGCTCAACGAGATCGTCGATCCCGTCATCGTCGGTATCCGAAGATCGCGGATCCGTTCCGTAGACGTTGACCTCTTCCCAGTCGTTCAGCCCATCGCGATCCGTGTCGGACTTGGTGGGGTCGGTGCGATACCGCTCGCTGTTGACCTCGCGGCCGTCCGGCACGCCATCCCGGTCCGTATCCGCGTGGTACGGATCGGTGTAGTACCCCGTGTTGCCGAGAATCTCATCGATGTCGGTCAGCCCGTCGCTGTCCGAGTCGAGGAACGGGGAGATCGAATCGTCCACAAGCACGGGACCGTCACCGCCCGAACACGCGGTGAAGCCGGCCGAGATCGTGAGCAACGCAAGAACACAAGGAATACGGGTCATTGCTGGTCTCCTGAGGCGGGGACGGTATCACGTGTGAGCAACGCCCGTGCGGGATTCAATGCCCGTTCGACGGACGGTTCGTCAGTCCGCCGGGAAGTGTGGCTTCGAATTGGAACACCCGGGGTACGCCCGGCCCGAGCGCGACGGCGGGGAGGACGCTATCCGGGCGGGGACGCGGCGCTGAACGGGTCCACCAGGTGGCAGGGCTCCATCTTGGCGGCGCGCGTGCGTTACGACTTTGGGGTGCGGAGGGCTGCGGATGTTGCTGCTGTTGCTGGCCGGGGTGGCACCCGGATCGAGACCCCCGGAGCCGGACGCGCCCTGCACGGACCTGTGGCACTACTACGCTGCCTTGCCGCTGCCCGCGCGGCCCGAACGGCCCGCGCTGTGGTGGCTCGACCCTGATCCCTGCCCGTTCCAGACCGTGCTCACGGGAGCGCCCCCGCCCGGCGGTGCGGCCGTGTGGTGCGCCGATCGGCGCGATCGTGCGTTCGGGCCCCGGACCCAGTTCCAAGCAGGCCGGATCGTGCTCGTGTCCGCATTCGAGCGAGACGTCGAGAGGGGGCCCCGCAACGAGTGGGACGTGGCCGGGCGTCCCATCCGGCACGCCACACTGGACCGCGGCGCACTGCATGGACCCCAGATCGAGTGGACCCAAGACGGCGGCATCACCGCGACCAGCTACGCCCGCGGTGAACAGCATGGCCCGACATGGCGCATCAGTCCGCAGGGTGCGCTGTCGCAGGTCGAGCACTATGTCAGCGGCGCCCGGGAGGGGCGTTCCTGCACCTGGCGCGACGAGCAGCTGCAGATCGATCAGCTGTGGGAGGCCGGCGCGCCGCTGTCCCGGGTGGTCCGCGTCGATTGAGACGGGAGTTGGTCGAGCACCCGCACCGGGTCGCGGTCCTCGCCGCCTGCATCGCGGTCGCGCTCGGCCACCAGCTGCTGCGGCTAGATTGGACCATCGACGACGCCGCGATCGTGTACGCCTACGCACGCAACTTCGCCGCCGGCGACGGCATCGTCCCGTGGCCCGGCGCCGAGCGCATCGAGGGATTCTCCAACCCCACCTGGTTCTTGCTGCTGGCCGGGCTGCAGACCCTGGGCCTGTCTGGCTTTCAGACCGCGAAGCCGCTCGCCATGGGACTCACAGTCATCACCCTGGGCCTGGTCTGGCGCCTCGCACGCGCCGCGATGCCGGACCGCAGCCCCGACGCAGCTCTCGTCGCCCCCGTGCTCCTCGCCATCAGCCCCCAGTGGGCGATCTGGTCCGCGAGCGGCCTCGAGAACGCTCTGTTCGGGACCCTCCTCGCGGCCGCGGTGCTCCGCACAGTGCACGAGGTGCGGTCCGCTGCGTTCCCTTGGTCTGCGGTCGTGTACCTGCTGCTCGCGTGGACCCGGCCCGAGGGTGTGTTGTACGCGGCCGTCGGCGGCGCGTGGTTCCTGCATGGCGTCCGGCGGCACCCCCACGCGCCGCGCCGGGTCGCCCAGTGGCTCGCGGTGTTTTGGATCCCCACCCTCACCCTCGAAGCCGCCCGCATCGCCTACTTCGCCTGGCCGCTGCCCAACACCTACTACGCCAAGGTCAGCGCGCGCGGCACCACCCCCCTGCTGTGGGACGAGCGAGGCTGGCTGCAGGTGCGGGAGTACGCCGGCCGGCTGTGGCACGGCTACTTCATGCCGCTGTACGTCGCGGGACTGGTCGGCGTCCGGGGACGACGCGCTGCGGCGGCGGCGACCCTCGTTCTTGGCTTCTGGATCTGGCTGCAGTGGCGCGCCCCTCCAGCGCCGATCCTCACTGCGCGCATGGTCGCGCTGTACCTCGTCGGTGCGCTGTTACCGGCGCTCGCCGCCCACACACCCGGCTGGCGCACCCGAGCCCTGTGTTGGCACGCGGCGTTGCTCGGCCTCTCCTTCTCGATCGCCGTCAACGGGGACTGGATGGGCGCGTACCGCTGGATGTCCCTGATCGCTCCGGTTGCCGCCGTGCTGCTCGGCGTCGGGATCGTCGAGGTCACCGACGCCGTGGCGCGGTGGATCGACGGTGGACCCCAGTGGCGCACCGCGGCCTGGACGACCGTCGCGCTGGGGATCGGCGCCACCGTGCCCCCCAGTCTCTCCCAGGCCCGCGACCACCTGCGCTTCAACAAAGACGAGACCCCGGAGATGATCCGGCGCCGCGCAGCATACCTGCGGGGCATCGTGCAGCGGATCCACCACACCGAGGTGGTCGTTCACCTGGACATGGACATGGGCGGCGCCCTCTGGCACGCGCCGGACGTGACACAGGCCGACATGGGCATGCTGGTGTCAATCCCCATGGCGCGGCACTGGTACCAGCAGCGCCCGTTCATCGAAGAGCATGTGTTCGCCGAGCTGCGTCCGACGTTCGCCCACGTCCACGGCTGGTGGGCGCGCTACAGCGGACTGCCGAAGTACGACCAGTGGCAGGCCACGTACTTCTCCTTGCCGCCGTACGAGGACGTGCCCGCCATCGGCCTGCATGAGGGAATGTGGGCCCGACGCGACCTGTTCTTGGCACCGCGCCCGCCGGGCGCGCCCATCCGATTCGAGGGCGGCGTCTCCGTGTTCGCGCCGCGCTTCGCGGCCGAGGCATGGGCCGCAGGCTGGTCGGGCTTCCTCGCGCTGCCAGTGGCGCCAGGAATGCTGGAAGCGGGCGACCCAGTGCCGCACGCACTGCTGTTCCTCGCCCGCGACGGCCGGGTCCACACCTGGCGCGTCCCTCTGGGTCACGGGCTCCTGCCGCTGAGCGAGGTGGGGATGGACGAGGTGCTCCTCGGGCGCCACGCGATGCCGCTGCCGCCGGACCTGACCCCGGGAGTCTGGACCCTGGGGTTGGTGGTGCTCGGTCCGGACGGGACGGTCGCGCCCGCCCTGAAGGCCGCGCCCGGCCCTCCCCAGCTTGCGGTCGGCGAGGCCCTCCTCGGCACGATCCGGGTCGACACCCCCGCGGCCGTCGACCACGCGGCCGAGAGGGTCCTTGCGCGGGCGCTGGATCGCGCCGCCGCCGGGTCCTGCACCGAGGCCGAGGCCGCCTGGGTCGCCGCGCAGCACCACCGTCCACAGGACCCGGCCTGGCGCGACAGCCGGCGCCCCGAGGTCGCGCGCGCCATGGCGGACTGTCTCGCGGGCCGCGCCCAACACGCTTCAGACCCGGACACAGCCGCGCTCCTGCGGGAGGCGCATCGCTGGGACCACCGCAGCGAGGCGCTCGCGCGTGTGGGTGCGCCGCTGGCCGCCGCCTGGCTGGCCGAGGCCGACGCCGCGCGCGTGGCCGAAGACTGGTCCACGGCGTATCGGCGCTACACCGATGTGCTGGGATTTCAGCCCTGGCGAGCCTGGGCACGCCGCTACGCAGAGCAGGCGCGCGACCACCGACTCGGCCTTCAGGACGACGTCCGAGTGGGCAGAGGGGGTGCCGACGAGGCCCCCAGCGGCGCCCACCGAGACTGATTGTTCCCCCTTCGGGACGCGGGCTGGCGTTACCTCCGAGGCGTGGAGGACGCGTGGGCTACCTGGATCTCGGAACGTGGGTGACGAGAGAGCAGCTGCCGAAGGACACCCAAGGCCGCTTTGCCCGCAACAAGGCTGCGTTTCGCTCCTTCGTCACCCGCGATGGAAGCAGCGGTTTCCGCGTCGAGGCCGGCCGCTACCACCTGGTCCTGGCCCACGCCTGCCCATGGTGCCATCGGGTGGCGATCGTGCGCGCCCTCAAGGGGCTTCAGGACGTGATCTCGGTGAGCTTCGCCCACCCCCTCATGCGCGAGAACGGCTGGGCCTTCACCGAGACCCACCCCGACCCGCTGTTCTCCGCCCGGTTCGCCCACCAGCTGTACACGCGCGCCGCGCCCGGCCACAGCGGCCGGGTCACGGTGCCGATCCTGTGGGACCGCCAGACAGCAACGATCGTGAACAACGAGTCGTCCGAGCTGATCCGGATGCTCACCAGCACGTTCGACGAGCTCTCGAGCGCACCCGGCCTCGACCTGTACCCCGAGGCACTGCGCGCGGAGATCGACGCGGTGAACGACCTCGTGTACGACAGCGTGAACAACGGCGTCTACAAGTGTGGGTTCGCCGGAACCCAGCCGGCCTACAATGAGGCTGTGCGCGCCTTGTTTACGGCACTGGACACCCTCGAGGCGCGCCTGCGCGACCAGACCTACCTGGTCGGCGATCAGCTCACCGAGGCAGACATTCGACTCTGGGTCACCCTTGTGCGGTTCGACCTCGTCTACGTCGGCCACTTCAAGTGCAATCTTCGCCGGATTGCAGACTATCCGGCTCTGTCGAGATACCTGCGCCGGCTGTACGCCATGGATGCCTTTCGAACCACTACGCAGCTCGATGAGATCAAGCTGCACTACTACGCGAGCCACCGGTCCGTGAATCCCTCGGGCATAGTGCCCATCGGACCAGAGCTTATGCTGGAGAATGATAAATGATGCTGTTCACTATCGTCGCCCTCACGGGCTGCGTCGAAGACGTCGCGAAGGACAAGGTCGAGGCCATCGTTGAAGACGTCGAAGCAGGGCATGAGATGCCCGCCGAAGAGGCCCCCGCGGCCCCGGCCGGAGACGTCTGGGCGGTCGACGCGTCGAAGTCGTCGGTCAAGGCGCTGGGCGCCAAGGTCACTGCCACGCACCCGATCGACTTCGGGGAGTTCGAGGGCAAGCTGACGGTCGCGGACAACGCGGTCACGTCGGTGGAGTACACCGTGCAGGTGGCGTCCCTCGTGGCCGATCATCCCAAGCTCACGGCGCACCTGATGACCGAGGACTTCTTCAACGTGCAGGCCAACCCCACGGCCACATTCAAGTCCACCGAGATCACCGCCGGCTCCGACACCGAGGGCATGAGCCACACGGTCAAGGGCGAGATGATGATCATGGGCCAGACCAAGGTCGTCACCTTCCCGGCGAACATCACGGTCACCGATGAAGGCGCCACGGCGAGCACCGAGTTCGCCCTCGACCGCCAGGACTTCGGAATCGCGTACCCCGGCAAGCCCGACGATCTGATCCAGGACAAGGTCGTCATGACGGTCGCGCTGGCCGCCATGAAGCCGAGCATGTAGCTGTCGGTTGCCGCCGGCCACCGCCGGACGTCGGGAGATCGGATAGTGTCGAGGGTGCGGAGGAGCACCCATGCGCAAACTGATTCCCTGGCTCACGGTGGCCGTCGGCTGCGGCAGCGACATCAACCTCAACGAGAGTCGCAATCGCGCTCCTGCAGCAGTCATTCAGTCGCCCGCCCCCGGTGCGAGCTACGACTCCGGCGACGCCATCCAGTTCGTGGGCATCGTCGCCGACGCTGATGGTCTCGACGATGTGATCTCAGTGTTCTGGAACAGCAGCGTCGACGGCGAGCTTGGCGGCATCGACGTGCAGGTCGACGCGGCGGGCATCACCCGTGTGTCCACCCTCCTCTCGCCCGGCAACCACGCGATCACACTCTCCGCGATCGACGCGGCTGGCGAGCGCGCCGAGCACAGCATCGACGTCGAGATCGATGGCGGACAGCAGGCCCCCGTCGTTCGGGTCGACGAACCGGTGAACCTCCAGCAGGCATTCCCCGGCGAAGCGGTGATCCTGCTCGGCCAGGCCACGGACCCTCAGCAGTCCGCTCCGTCGCTCGACGCGGCCTGGGAGGTCCTCGACAACTACACGCTCGAGCTGATCGACACCATCCCGGCCATGCCGGCGGCGAGCGGCGCTGTGTCGGAGGCCTGGATCGCCCGGGGTCCCGGCAGCTACAAAGTGCGGCTCCTCGCCGAGGACGACGACAACAACACCGGCTTCGACGAGGCCCTGCTGCTCGTTGTCGATCCGAGCAACATCGACCTGGACGGCGACAACTTTACGCCCGCTCAGAACGACTGCAACGACAACGACGCAGAGATCCACCCGCTCGCGGATGAGACGTGCGGCGACATCACGGACAACGACTGCAATGGCGAGGTCGACGACAAGGACCTCGACGGTGACGGACACATCGACGAGCTGTGCCTCACCTACATGGGAAACGCGCCGATCGACGACTGCGACGATGAGGACGCCACCGTCCACGCCGACGCCAAGGAGATCTTCGACGGAGTCGACAACGACTGCGACGGCGAGATCGACAACGGCGGTCCCACCTACGACGACGACGGTGACTGCTTCTGCGAGGTCGGTCCGTGCACCGGCTCGGTCGATCCATCCTGCGTGCCGCTCCTCGACGACGGCGATTGTGACGACGATGATCCTCTATTCAGCCCAGCGTCCGCCGACGACCCGGACCCGGCGTACATCGACCACAACTGCGACGGCATCGACGGCGACGAGCTCTCGTCCGTGTTCGTGGATCCGGTGGGCGGCCTGGCCACAAACACCGGTCTGGACCGCTCGCAGCCCAAGCTCACGCTGTCGGCGGGGATCAACACCGCGACGGCGAACGGCCGTACCTGGGTGCTGATCGCCAACGGTGCGGTGCCGTTCAGCGGCGGCGCGGACCGGTTTGCCGAGGGGCTGCACATGGCGGGGGGCTACGACGCCAGCTTCGCGCGCTCAGCCGCACTCGTGCCGCAGCTCACCACACAGTACGTGGGAGAGCGACTCAACGGCTGGACCCAGCCCACGGAGTGGCACCAGATCTCCCTCACCGCGGCAAACGGGGTGGGCACTGGCGTTGCATCGGTGGCGCTGTGGCTGGACGGATCGACCGGACTCACCCTCCAGGACTGCGACGTGGTTGCCGGGCTCGGCCGCGACGGAGCCGACGGCAACACGGGCAACACCGGTGGCGATGGCTCCCAGGGCGACCGGGGCGCCGCGGGCTGCAACCAGGGTAGCGGCGGGCTCATCTGCGGCAGTGGCTGCAGCCTCCCCGGCGCCGGATTCGGAGGCGCCGCCTGCGGTGGCGGCGTGGGAGGTCGCGGCGGTATCCCCGCCCGCGCCGGGAACTCAGGCAGCCCGGGGAGCCCCGGAACCGGAAACGGCGGAGCCGCCGGGGCAGGCGGAGCCGCCAATGGCAACGACGGCGCCACCGGCTTTGCCGGGAGCGTCGGCGCGGCGGGCGCGGCGGGTGCACCCGGCGAGTCCTTCGGCGCCTTCTCCACTGTCCTCGACTACCTCCCCAGCAACGGCACCAGCGGCGGCAGCGGGCTGCGCGGCGGCGGCGGCGGCGGCGGCGGCGGCGGCGCTGGCGGCGGCTGGTCTGCCCTCGTCTGCGACACGTACGGCGGCAGAGGCGGCGGCGGCGGCGGCGGCGGCTGCGGCGGCAATGGCGGAGGTCACGGCACAGGCGGAGGCGCATCGGTCGCCATCGTCCTGACGGGCAACTCCTCCATCACCATCAACGGCGGCCGGATCATCACCTCCAACGGTGGCGACGGCGGTGACGGTGGCGATGGCGGCGACGGTGGCGACGGCGGCGCTGGTGGTGTGGGCGGCAACAGCTTCGCCGTCACCCTGTTCGTCGAGGAGTCCGGGGAGGGTGGAAACGGCGGCGCCGGTGCCGATGGTGGTGTCGGCGGGGCCGGCGGCGGTGGCGGCGGCGGCCCCTCGGTCGGGATCCACTGCGTGGGCGGGTCGTCCGCAGCCACCACTGGCGTCAGCTACAGCCTCGGATCCGGTGGCCAGGGCGGCGGCAGCGCAGGTGCACCGGGAGCCAGCGGGCTGACGGCCAACACCGACGGCTGCTGATCGGCCAGAACGACATGGCGAACGGCTCGATGCGCTGCGCGGCCGGCGATCAGCGCGCGGCGCGCGGACCCAGCGTCCAGTCTTGCACGCGACCCGTCCGGGTCTCGAGGAACCGGGCCAGTCGGTGAAAGTCGCTGTTCGCCTCGATAAACCGCACCTGCGTGAGCAGCGTGTCCGAGTCGATCAGGTCGCCGAACGGAACGTAGTGCAGGTCGAGCTGGCCTGAGACCGAGACCATGCAGCCGTTGCGTCCCTCTTCGACGAGCGCGCGGTAGGCGCCGATGCCCAGTTGGCTACCGAGCATCACATCGTAGGCGTGCGGCGGGGCGCAGCGCGACTCGTAGCCCAGCTGTACACCGGTGCACTTCTTGGTCCGTCCGGTGCGCTCCTGGTACCGCCGCGCCACCACACGTGACATCAGCTCGCCGAGGTTTACGCGGCCGAGCGAGATGTGACCGTGCTCGTCGCGGGCAATGCCCTCGAGGAAGGACACGGGCATGTGCTCCGCCAGCCCCTCGGCGATAACGGCGACGCCCCAGTACTTTCCTCGCTCCTCCCGGGCCAACAGCATGTCGACCACGCGATCGGCCAGCTTCTGTGGGTCGAGCGCACCTTGGGCGTCCTGCAGTGAGGGCCCCAGATCCTCGAGGCCCACGATCAGGCTCGCTTCGCCGGCGATCCCGACCCCGTACGACAGCCATCCGGCCTTTCGGCCCATTGTCTCAACCACGAAGCAGCTGCTGGTGGCCTCGGCGTCGGCGACCAGGTTCAGCACCTCTTTGGCCATCACGTCGACCGACGTGAAGAAGCCGAAGGTGAAGTCGATGCCGTGGTAGTCGTTGTCGATCGTCTTCGGAAGGTGGACGATCCGAACCCGCGGCGCGTCGGCCGGCAGGTGCTCCTGGTACCGCAGCAGCAGGTTGGCCGTCTTCAGCGTGTCGTCGCCCCCGATCGAGATCAGCCCGTCGAGCTCGAGATCAACCAACGCGCAGTACACGCTGCGGATCCCTTCGTTGCGCACGGGATCGGTGAGGTCCTCCGCCGTCCGGATCAGCGCGCCAGGGTTGGTGCGCGCCGTGCCGATCACGATGCCGCGATCATTGCGGATGCCGCGCAGGTCGCGATCGTTGAACACCCGGAAGTGCGTGTCGGGAAGCAACCGGTGCGTCGTAGGGTGGTACGCAGCCAAGTTGGAGTAGCCGTGAAAGAACCCCACGACCTCACGGCCGTCCTCGAGAAATGAGATGCCCGCCGCACTGATGACGGCGTTCGCGGCGGGCGCAGGCCCACCGGAGAACACGATTCCCACGCGACGAACGACGTCGCCTTCGTGGCCTGTCCTGTTCGGCATCGAGCTAGCCCGCACTACCCGAGCTGGAGGAGCTGCTGCCCGAAGAAGAGCCGCTTGAGCCAGACGACCCGGAGCTGCCCGAAGACCCACTCGACCCGGAGCTGCCCGAAGACCCGCTCGACCCGGAGCTGCCCGAAGACCCACTCGACCCGGAGCTGCCGCTGGACCCGGAGCTGCCCGACGAGCCGGAGCTGCCCGACGAGCCGGAGCTGCCCGACGAGCCGGAGCCGGTAGCGCCACCGCTGGACCCGGAGCTACCGCTGGACCCGGAGCTACCGCTGGACCCGGAGCTACCGCTGGACCCGGAGCTGCCGCTGGACCCGGAGCTGC
>Ga0316189_10000461_pt1 | contig 40428 bp, 42 predicted proteins | sample LowCovwburrow_MG_FD_204930 | JGI IMG/M metagenome (GOLD analysis project Ga0316189, IMG submission 204930) | Coastal sediment microbial communities from Maine, United States - Lowes Cove worm burrow | ecosystem: Environmental > Aquatic > Marine > Coastal > Sediment | place: USA: Maine...
ACTCCGCTGCTTCCTGGATACGGCTTATAGCCGGCTGGATGAGCCGGGCAGGGTACACTTCAGCCGCTTGCTGGAATACCCCGATACCGTGCTGCTGGAATTACTGATGGGCCGTATGGCTCCGGCTGACAGGGATGTCGCACACATTGTCCAGAAAATTCGCAGCACCCTTGCGCCTTGAACTCGGGCCGTCCCGGGGCATGGCTGTCTGGCTGATAGTGGTGCACGCCGCCCCGTTACTGCTGTTGCCATGGCTACCCTTGCTTCCATGGACCAAGCTGACAATTTCCTCCATGGTCCTGTACAGCCTGCTTGTTTCATGGCGCAGGCAGGTACGGCGCGGCTACCCTGGTGCAGTCCGCGGTGTCATATGGAAAGACGCTGAACACTGTTCTTTGGTTCTGCAATCAGGAGAACAACTGGACGTCACGCTGGCCTCACAGGCCTTTATTCTGCCGTGGCTGGTGGTACTGCATTTCAGGACCTCCCGGCGACGCTATCGTTACCTCCCCGTGTTGGCCGATATGCTGGATGAAGAAGTCTTTCGACAGTTACGCGTGCGCCTGAGGATCGCAATGGATCAGGGCCCGGCGTGACCAGCTGGCAGGCCTTCATGCTGTCTTGCCTGCTGCTGTCACTGGCCGCCTGCAGCCAGCCACAGGATGAGGTTATCCGTTTTGGGCTGGCCAGCGCACCGGCCAACCTCGATCCCCGTTATGCCACCGATGCGGCCTCGGCACGCATCAATCGTCTGCTCTACCAACGGCTGGTCGATTTTGATGACAGGATCAGGCCAGTACCCGCACTGGCCAGCTGGGAGAGGTTGTCGCCGACACACTACCGTTTCCACCTGAAAGCGGATCGGGCGCGCTTTCATGATGGCAGCACGCTCAACGCCCGGGATGTTGCCGCAACCTATCACTCGGTCCTTGATCCAGACAGGCCTTCAGTTCATGCCGGCACACTGAAACTTATCGAAGCCATTGATGTTCTGGATAATGACACCCTCGACTTTATTATCAACCGCGCGGACCCGCTGTTTCCGGGCTACCTGGTGATCGGTCTGTTGCCGGCCGAGGGTATAGAAAACAACCACCCCTTTCACGAGTCGCCACTGGGTAGCGGGCCTTTTCGACTGCATGCCTGGCCGGAACCGGGCAGGTTGTCACTGACCCGCATCACTGACGGGCAGCTTATCGAGTTCCTGAAAATCGGTGACCCCACGGTACGTGTGCTGAAGCTGTTGCGTGGTGAAATCGACCTGCTGCAAAATGATCTTCCGGCCGAGTTATTAACCTATCTGGCCGATCAACCGGCAATAGAAGTGGACTATGGCAAGGGCAGTAATTTTGCCTATATCGGCTTTAACCTGGATGACCCGGTAACCAGACAGCTGCCGATTCGTGAGGCCATTGCGCATGCCATCGATCGTGACGCCATTATTCAGCACCTGCTTGGCGGGGCCGCAAGACCCGCGGCGGCACTGCTGCCGCCTGATCACTGGGCCGGCAACCCGGAACTCGGTCAACTGGCATTCGATCCTGATCGCTCCAGGGCCCTGCTGGCCGGCAGCGGCTATGGTCCCGAACACCCACTGCAGATCATCTACAAGACATCCACTGATCCTGTCCGCGTCAGGATCGCAACCGTCGTTCAGCAGCAACTACGTGATGTCGGCATTGACATGAAACTGCAGAGTTTTGACTGGGGCACCTTTTACGGTGATATCAAGGCAGGGCGTTTTCAGATGTACAGTTTGGCATGGGTGGGTATCAAGACCCCGGATATCTTTCGCTATGCCTTCCACAGCGCCTCGCTGCCACCGGAAGGTGCGAACCGTGGCCGCCTGTCAGCCCCGGACATTGACACATTGATAGAAACAGCAGCGCAGGGGACGACACTGGCAGTTCAGGCAGCTGCCTACCGCCAGGTTCAGGCGAGCTTGCTGCAGCAGTTACCCTATATACCGCTCTGGTATGAAGACCACGTGTATGCAGCACGTACAGGCATTAGCGGTTATCAACTCGCCAGGGACGGTAATTACGACAGCCTGCTAAATGTATCCCGAACACGTTAATCAGCGCGCAGGAGCGCATTGCTTGCGCGAAGAAACGGAATTGCCCATTCGCGGATGTGATCCGCTCCTGCAAGGTTCATCACAGGTATAATCCCGCCATGCAACCCGAGTCCCGCCTCATAAAAGTCAGCATTGACGAACAACGCCTGCAATTCCTGGATTCCGGGCGCGTCCTCATGGATGTGGCTGTCTCGACGGCGGCCAACGGGCCGGGTGAATGCATGCACAGCGAATGCACGCCACGTGGCCGGCACCGAATCCGGGCAAAGATCGGTGCCGGTGCAGCGGCTAATACCGTGTTTGTCGGACGTCGTGCAAGCGGTGAAATCTATACATCGGAACTAAAACACCGCCATCCTGACCGTGACTGGATGCTGACCCGCATCCTCTGGCTGAGTGGACTGGAGCCGGGCAAAAACCGTTTTGGTGACCGGGATTCCATGCGTCGCTACATCTATATACATGGCTGCCCGGATGAAGACGCTATGGGCACACCCTCATCTCATGGTTGCGTCAAGATGCGTAATTCAGAGGTGATTAAATTGTTTGACCTTGTACCGGCAGGCACACAGGTGCTGATTCAGGAAGCACCACTGTAGGCAGAAACTGTTCCTTACAGCACACCGTTGGCAAGGTTGCTTGTGAACGGCTGTGAGTCAGCCGCTAAATCAACCAATCAATACCGGTCGCACGCATAAACTTGAAAATGGAGCGCTGATGACGGGTCGACCAGCCTTTCATTCCACCCAGCTCTATGACTTGCTTGCGCATCTCCAGCCATTCCGGTGTTCCCCAGCGATAGGCGTCTGCCTTGATGTCTTCAAATATATCGATGAGGTCCTGTTTCACTACATCGCTCTTGTAGTAAAAACCCATTTCATTGTTGTATAGACGGGAGCGGTAATCGAAATTCGCCGTACCAACAAATCCGACTTTTTCCCCCAGGAAGAATTTGGCATGCAGCTTCCCGTATTGCTCAGAGCCATTGCCAAGGGCCGCGGCATCCAGCTTGCCAGTCTCATATAAAAAGATCTGCGGGTGGTTCACCAGTCTCTGCCACTCTTCACTGGCGACAACGGCTTCATTCAATTCACCCTGCTTGTAACCGGACAACCAGGTTTTTTCGAGCTCCGGCGTCAACAGCAGACGCGGGCCAACATCCATATCAATCATGGCCTGTGCCATGAAATTATCACTGGTGAGTACCGAGTTGGTGATGATTTCCACTTTGTTGTCCGGGTGTTCACTCAACCATTGATGTATATCGGCTGCACCATCCTGAATAACATTCCCGTCTGCATCATAGTACAGGGCAATAAACATGTAGGGTGAAACGATCCGCAGTGTGCCATCGATAATCACCTTATCCCCGTGTTCCTCGAGGATACGCATGATGGAATTTGGATTATCTGCAAGATTTCGGCCTACTTCCGTCACCACGTTACGGTTAGTCAAATTGGCCAGTTCATGGGCCAGCAACACCTCTGCATCCTGAAAGCCGCTATCCATGTATTCGGGCATCCCGGCCATGGCGCGATGCAGCGCTGGTACCTGCTTCAGGTGTTCAAGGTTTTTCCGGGCACGCTCCCTGTCTGCCCGATAGGGGGCAGTGACGGTGGTGAGGTCTTCCGGATCAGTAATGTCCTCCGGCCAAAGGCGTTTATTTCCCTTGTGCAGGAACAGCAGCGTGTAATATATGGTGCTGGTATCGCCGACAGTGGGGTTGCTGAAGGTATCTGACTCGCTTGACTTGATGAGAATCTCAAGATCGCGGTAGGCAGTGAGATCTTCCGAACCGTCTGCCCTGATACCGTAATAGGACAATGAAATATTGCGTCCACCGGTAATAACAATGGCCTTGCCGGGAAAGGCACCATCGGCGACCATCAACTTGTCATGAGAGCGGCGATTCGCCCAGCTGTGTACGCTGGTAAGGGCGTTAAATATAACGACCTGGACGCGGGCCCGGTATTCGGTTTCCTCACCCTCGGCATTGCGCACATAACCGGCATTCTCCGCACAGGTTTCCAGCGCCATCAGACCGGTATGAGACGCATCAATGGAACCCACGGAATCCACCATGATACGAATATCCACACCACGCTGGACGGCATTGCACAGGGCCCCCAGCATGGCCTGACCGACAGCGTCATATTTGAATATGTAGTAGACCACGTCTATCGTATGCTGCGCGTTCTCAATCATCCACAACTTCAGTGCCAGCGATCGAAGTGAATCTTCCTGTGACGGACCAATGATTTTTACTTCTTCATGTTGAACAGGAATGTTGGCCTGTTTGCCCAGTTCAATCGGGTCTTCATGCAGGTGCTTGTATTTCACCCAGCTCCTTGAATCGAGCAACTGCCTGATATATTCATCATTACCGGCATTTACACTGGCATCATCAAGCAGCTGTTTCGTCGACTCCAGAGGATAGACCTGCTTGCTTGCCGGTGTTGCACAGGCGGCCAGCAATGAAACAAGTAACAGCAGCAGTAATAATCTTGATGTTTGCATGAATGAGCTCCTGTTATTGTCTAGTGGCCTGTTGAGCCGGGTACCATGCAACATCCTGGTCCATACTCCCGAGACCAATTTCCGCGACAACCGCCTTGTGGTCTGATAACACCTCAGGCAGGGTCTCATAGCTGATGAATTCCAGTGTTTCCGATATCAGTATCCAGTCCAGCCGCTTATTGCCGGACGGGTAGGTACCCAGATCATCAGCAGAGGGGCGATAGCTCTTCAATTTGTTATCACTGGCGAGTGCCCTGACGACCAGTTCGTCCGCCAGCCAGTCACTGTTAAAATCGCCAAGAATAATTGTCGGGTTGTCCCGCCCGGAAAGTGCCTGTGTAATTTCCCTGATCTGGCTCTCCCTGACCTGCTTGCGTGAAAAGTCCAGGTGCACTGAAACGATATCCAGCAATATGACTGGTTGCTCTTCACCCTGTGGTTGCCAGACGATTTGGGCAAGGGTAAAGCCCTTGTTCAGGGTGGGTGGTGATGGCTCAAAAGTGTAGTTGAGTGTCTCGGTGAAGGCGGCATGCGACAGGATGGCGGTTCCATAATTAAACAGCCAGCTGCTGGCATGGGGTGTGTGCACGACGGCCGCGTAATCTGCTTTCTCGGCCAGCAAGGCGATGTGATTAAAATTACCACTCCAGCGGGAGGGTGCGTCGGCCTCCTGCAGGGCTACAATATCCGCACCGCTTTGAACAAGCACCAGGGCAATATCATCAAGATTATTCCTGATGGTCGAGCCGCTTAGTAGCAGCTGGTTCATACCATCCTTGCGGCCATGCGCAATATTGAGGCTCATCACCTTGAGCGTGTCAGTGGTATAGGCTATCTCTGGCGACCGGGGCTGAATGACACTCAGCACGGTAGCCGGTGCTTGCGAGCAGGCCGCCTGCATCTGCAGCAGGAATAACATGAAAACCCAGGCAGATGGATTTTTGCAGACAGAACGGAAGTCGAATTTCATCATTCGCCTATTATATTTATCTGGCGAGTCACAAGCCAGCGAACTTACCGGACTTTAATTTCTGCACTGAATGACTGGATCACGGCCTTCGCCGATGACGGAAAACAGCCTGTTAGAATTCGTACTCCAGCAACCCCCTGAAGACCTGATCAGGTGTATCGCTGTCAGCACCGAATATCAAACCGGCCTCCCAACGAAGCTGGCGCCCACTACCAAGCGGGTGACTGCCCAGAAGCACTGGCCCGATGCCGAAGGTATCCTCACCCTTGTAGAGTTCAATAGCGGGTTCAAAGTGCCTGCTCCTCCGGTATCGCGCCTGTAGCCCCAGTGCCGTTTCGAACTCGTTATCAATCTCACTGCCGAACTCATAAATGCCATAGATATTTGCTGTGCCGGTCCAGCGCCCCCATTCCTTCTCCACCAGCACAGCTGCCGAGGCTTCTGCGGCGTTGTTATTCTTTTCTTTCTCCAGCTCGAACAGCATGCCCCAGTCTGCGAAAAACTCACCCTGCTCAGTCAGCTGCCAGAGGGCCTCAATCTCAAATGCACTCAGGTGAAAGCTGTCTTCGTCATTCGCGGAACCAATCAGATAGACCTCCCCAAACCAGCGATCAGTGAACGACTGCCCATAGCCAAGGCGCAAGGTTCTTTGATCGCCCGCAGGCGAATTGGCGTTTTTTTCGATAACGGTGCGCAGCTCGATTTCCCGTTCTTGTGGCTGCACGTAGGGGTGATATATTTTATCAATCGCGGAACCATCGGCCATTGCTGCCCCGGTAGCGCAAAGCAAAAAACCGGCAATCAGTTGCCAGCCATATCCATGCATTTGTTTGCTCATCCAGCAAGCCTCCTAAGTGGATCTGGACTGGAACACAGCGGTCAGTACGGCTAGCGTCAACAAGACGATCAGAGCGCCAAAATAAAACCCAACCTGGATAGCCGTCGGCGTTGCCTCGTAGCCAATGAGTACATACAGTAACTGGCCGGTGACCGAGCTTTCCGACAGCCAGTCAGTGGTATCCCATAGCGGCAGATGGGAGGGCACCCAGTCCGCCTGGATCAGCAGCAGAATCGCCTGTGACAGCAGGCCTGCACCAATCAATGCAAGCAGTACCAGCCCGGTGGTCGGTGACTTTCCGATCACAGGATGACTGAGCAGATAGTAAAGCAGTACGCCGATACTGATGCCTATCGCAGCACCAATGACCGCACCCGTGAGGGCATGGATAAACTGTGGCAACGAATCTGAATAGGCATACATGTAAATGAGTACCTCTACACCCTCGCGCGCCACCGCCAGTGCAACGATCAGCACCATGATTATCCGCATAAGCGCACCGCCGCTACGGGTGCTGTTCGAATTCCACAGAACCAACAGGGCAAAAGCAACCAACAATAAATAGATGATGCCCTGCATGAAAGCGCTGACTACCTCCATGCCGACGCCATCGAACCAGTCTGAAACCGTATTGAAGCCGAGGCTAAAGCCAACCGCGCCTGCCAGACCGAGGCCAAGTGCCCACACCGCCCAGCGGCGCGGTATCCCAAGGGTGCCACTGAGCGCGACCAGCACACTGATAAGAAGTGCTGACTCCAGCACTTCACGCAATACAACAATGACAGATGTCAGCAGCATACCCGGGCTCTATTCAGCAATGATCTTGCCCTGGGCAGTCTCTGGATGGAATTCACCAAAGAAAGGATACTCACCCGGTGCCAGTGGACCGATAAAGATAACCGCCTTGCGTTTGCCCATGATGACCTTCTCACGATTAAGTTCATAGCTCTCGAATTCCTCCGATGTTGCATCCAGGTTATGTACCATCAGTTTGACCTTGGTATTGGCCGGGATGATAATCTCCGCTGGCATGAACAAATGATTGCTGATCTCGAGTTTAAATACCGGTTTGTCAGCGAGTACGGGTGCAGTACAGAGCATGCATGCAATAACCGGCGCTATTTGCACAAGCTGGTGTTTTAATCTGTGCCACCCCGTAGCATTGATTGTTGTATAGATGCACTTACTCATAATTTATTTCCTGCGTTGCGGATTACGCGTCGCGGAAAAACCAGCGTCATCGAAAGCCCGCTATCAAACGAGGAAGGGCCTGCCTCGATCGTGGCGCCATGTAGTTCGGTGATATGTTTGACGATAGCCAGGCCCAGGCCGCATCCTATGACCTCCGACGCATGCTGATCGCCATCGACACGGTAGAATCGATCAAAGATTCGTTGATACTGGTCCGCAGGGATCCCGGGGCCGGAATCCTCAACACGCAACACGATAGCGCCCCTGTGTTTTCCGACTGTCACCCGGACCTGACCACCTTCGGGTGTATATTTACAGGCATTGTCGAGCAGGTTTTTGACCAGTGTGCTCAGTGCGAAGTGATCGCCCGCCAGCTTCTCCGGGCCCCCCTCCAGCGCCAACTGAATGTTGCGTTGCTCGAACTCGGGATACATCGTAGTGATTAGTTCATGCACCAGCGCATGCAGGTCAAGCTCTTTCAGTTGGGTTGCATAATGATCTGGCGAGGTTCGGTATAACAGCAGGATCTGTTCCACAAGGTTGTCCATACGATCTGTTGCGGCTACCAGATGAGCTAATTCCGGATTTCCATCCGGCAGATTGTGACGGATGTTGTGCAGATGAACCTTGAGCGCACAGATCGGTGTACGCAGTTCGTGCGCAGCATCAGATGCAAACTGCCGCTCACGGGCAAATGAAGCATCCAGCCGGTACAGCAACTCATTGGCCGAACTGACAACCTGCATGAGTTCAACAGGGAGCTGATCCATCGGAATAGGGCGCAGTTCATCGGCACGCCGTCGTTGCAGGTGTCTGGCCAGGCTGCGCAGCGGTGACAAGCCATAGCCGACGATGAACCAGATGAGTATTCCGGCCAGTGGCAGTGCAATGATCACCGGCAACACCGATTTCATAATAATGCCCTCAGCCAGGGCGTTACGAACGTCGATGCGCTCGGCGGTGATGGCACGATGACCGTCATCACCAATCCAGGTGTAGGTACGCCAGCGATAGCCGGAAAAATTGCGGTCCTGGAATCCAGCCTCTGTCGCAATCGGCTCCAGCGGCGTGTTATCCGAGCGCTGTATCAAGCGGTCACCACTCCAGACCTGAAACGCAATGGGTTCACTGACGCGAACAATCATAATACCCGGTGTCTGACTGCCGCCGGCGATGCCCAGCAAGCGTGCACGATTGGCAATCTCCTCGTCGAGCAGCGCCTTGACCTCGACCATGCTGGAGCGATAACCATGTAACGCGGACAGAAAGATGATCAGCGTCATGGTGGCCAGCAGCACGACCACCAGAAAGAAACGAATGGATTTCACACGCGTGGCACCGTATAGCCGATACCGCGGATGGTCTTGATAAAGCCTGCCGGTATCTTTTTGCGCAAATGATGGATGTGCACTTCGATTGAGTTGCTGGCGAGTTCCTCACCCCAGCCATAAAGCCGGGTTTCAAGCTTCTCCCTCGACATGACCCGGCCGGGGTTCTCCATCAATGCCTTGAGCAGCATGAATTCACGTCGCGGCAATTCGACATTCTTGCCGTCTACACTGACCGTATGTGTCAATGTATCGAGCACCACCTGGCCTATGCTGATATCACTGGTCTGGACCGCCGTAACGCGGCGTTCCAGCGCTCGCAGGCGTGCCAGTAACTCTGACACTTCAAACGGTTTGGCCAGGTAATCGTCCGCGCCTTGATCCAGGCCGGATATTTTATCTGCGGTTGTATCACGAGCCGTCAGCACCATGACCAGAAGTGCCTGTTTCCCGCTACGAAGAGAATTTAAAACCTCCAGACCGTCCATGTCCGGCAGGCCAAGGTCGAGAATAATCAGGTCGGGCGCTTCAGCCTGGACCGCATGTAATGCGGCCTTTCCGGTGGTGACGTGATCGACGGTGAGACCCTCACGCCGGAGTGCGATTTGCAGACCCTGTGCTAGCGAGGTGTCATCTTCGACCAGCAGTATTCGCATCAGCTTTTTCTGCTGGCGAACCTTCTTGCTTCACGATTCTGCTTGCGTGTCGCACGATCAACCAGACCGGGAAAGAGGGCGTTGATGCGCACAAACAGGGATTCCGGAAAGCCGAGATGGCATTCTTTTTTGCGCCGCCTGATTGCCGTCATTATCTGTTTTGCAACGAGCTCGGGCTCATCCATGTTCATTTTTATGGCTTTGGCCATGTCATACACTTCCTGCGAGTTGATGGCAGTCTTGACCGCACGCGGCGCGATATAGGTCACTTCAATTCCGGTCTCCGCAAGTTCCCGGCGTAGCGACTGCGAAAAGCCACGCAGTGCGAATTTGCTGGCGGAATAGACCGAAAACCAGGCAAAGCCAATACTACCAAAGGTCGAGCCTATATTGACAATCTGGCCGCTATTTTGCTCCAGCAGGGTCGGTAACACGGCCCGGGTCATCAACATCGGGCCGATAGCATTCACCTCCATGGTTTTTTGTATTAGGGCATCCTCCTGCTCCGCATAGACGCCAAAGGGATTAATACCGGCGGCATTGATGAGGATGTCGATACCACCTGAATGCTGCAATGCCGCATTAACAATACGCGACCGATCGGCTGCATTTCCGATATCACCGGCAACCGTCACAACGGCATCGCTGTCCATCGACTCGCGCAGCGTTTCCAGTCGTTCATTATTGACATCTGTCAGGCACAGTCGTGCCCCTTCTGCCAGCAACAGGCGAGCAAGCAGACTACCAATACCGCCGGCTGCACCGGTGAGCAGGATACGTTTGTTATTCATGGAGCTGGCTCCTGGCCTACAGTTTTTCCCGTACCTCTTCGAGCTTCCTGGCAATCTCGGCCTGGCGTCCCTTGTCGGCGAGCGGCCTTTCCGGACGTGCCGGCGCCTTGCTGGCCTGGGTCAGGTATTTCTCAGCCACCTCGTAGTTGCCTTCCTCAAGCTGGAAGTCACCATAAAAGTAGTTGGGGTCGATACCCTCGGGATTAATGGTCAGCGCCTTTTTCAGAAACAATTCGGCCTTGTCGTCATCACCGAAACCGATCGGCCAGCCGGGCACCTGGTAATAGAGTGAACCCAGTGAAGTGTAGACAGAGCCATCGAGGACCTGTGCATCGATCTTTTCAGCTGCTTCGAGGTGCTTTCGTGCTTCCTTGACCTTGCCCAGGGCACTCAGGCCCCCATTTACTCCGGCATCTGTGCTCAGTGAGATTGCCAGCCATACAAGCGGTTCTGCCTTGCCCGCCCACTGATCGGCCAGCTTGCGTGCATCATTGACCAGCGCCTCAAAGGCCTGTTCCTGAGTATCTTCCGGGGTAGCGTAATTTGCCCGGGCCCACTGCTGCTGGATATTCAGGATGTCGCTGTTCAGATCAGCGTATACGACAGTGTTGAAACCCAGCAGGGTCACGACTGTGAAGGTCGTTCGGGCGCACAGTACGGCTATGTTCATTGCTTCTACCTCGTCTCTAGTTAAGTGGAATACTGCGAAATACATCGCCATAAAGTCGGTACATCATATTGGCCATATGGATGACCGCCTGTTGATCATCTTTGTCTTCCAGACGGTTCATCAGGGAGCGGAAGAAGTCCATATGGCTGATATCGAGTGAGCCGTGCGAGCTTAGATAGCTGAACGCCGACTCTGGCAGATTCAAAGACTCACGCATGGTCGCGGCGGCATGGGTCGCCAGTTGCACGCTGGTGCCTTCCAGGACCAGCACCATGCCGAAGAATCCCACCGGGTTACCACGCTGGATGGTATCGTAGGCGTAGGCCACCATCAATTCAGTTGCAGGATTGGGCATGCCGTAGCGATACTCTTCAGGATCGCCGCCGCAGGCCTTGATATCATTCAGGATCCACTCCTGGTGTCCGTTTTCCTCTTCGATATATTCAGCAATTGCGGCACGCAGCCATTCTTTTTCTACCGGCAAACGACTGCCGCAGGCCATCAACAGCGGCACGGTATGTTTGACGTGGTGGTAGGCCTGCACCAGATAGGCAATATACGATGCCAGCGGGATGTCACCGCTGGCACCACGGACCAGTTGTTCAATCTGCAGAAACTGCTCACGTGCAGACTGTGTCTCTGTCTGCAATTGCTCAAAAAAGTGACTCATTGGACCCCTTATATCAAGTTGTTGATCTGGTCTGCATAGCGTTGTTTGATTATGTTACGTGCGGGTGTTCCTCCCGCCGTCAGTTCACTGTTGGCTACCGTGAACGGCTGATCGGCGAGGACATATTCATCGATACGCGCATAATCCGGGAGGGTGTTATTGACCTGTGTTATCGCAGCCAGCAACTCATCAAAGTCCAGCGCAGTAGCCGGCACAACGACTGCCGTCAGCGCGGGCAACTCATCACCGAACACGGCGGCCTGGCCGATGGACGGATGTGCTACCAGCTCGGACTCGAGCCACTCGGGCGAGATATTGCGCCCGTAGCCTGTAATGATGCGGTGCCGGTTACGGCCAGTGACAAAGAGGTAACCATCGTCGTCGAAATAGCCGAGGTCACCGGTGGCCAGTTCATTATTGGCCTGGTCAGATTCATGCAGATAACCATCAAAGCTCACGCCACTGACGTGGATCTCACCGTCATCATCAATACGCACGCTGGCATGTGGCAATGGCTTACCTACGGAACCACGGCGGTTTTGTTGTGGAGTAGCGACCGTCACCACGGAGCAGCACTCCGACAGACCGTAGCCTTGATACACCGGCAGTCCCGCCTTGTCTGCTGCCTCCAGCAACGCTGTTCCTACCGGCGCACCACCAACCGCAATAAAGCGGAACGAATCAGGCAGCTGCTGTTCCTGTGCCAGTCCGACCAGTAACTTGAGCAGATTAGGGGGCACGATCAGCGTGTTGGGACGAATGCGGTTCATTGCAGCAACGAATGCAGGCACATCGACTTTGCTGGAACCCTGGATACCGAGCTCGCTTGCATCCGGCACGATAATCTCGGCACCGGCCAGGATCGGCACGTACACCGAGGCAATATTTTCCAGCAGAATCGACAGCGGCAGGAGCACCAGCGCGCGTTCCTGCTCACGGGCCTCGACGGCGGTGGCCAGGGAACCGGCGACGGCTTCCATGGCAGCCAGTCCGAGACGCACGCCACGTGGTGTACCGGTAGAACCTGATGTGTAGGTGACCTTGGCGGCAGAATAACGAGTGTCAGATTCTGTCTCGAGTTGCAGTATTGTGGCGGGCATGCCGGCAATTTCAATTTCCTGCCTGGACAAGACCTTAGCCAATAATTCTATACGTTGTGGCTGGTCGGTAATAATGGTATCGATCTGCGCGTCGGCAATGACATGTTGCAGTTGTGTATCACTGAAAAAGACCGCCAGAGGGATGTTGGTCACGTCGGCATTGATGGCAGTAATGTCTGCGACAATCCATGCAGGCGAGTTATTCATGCATAACCCCAGCGTATTGCACTCATCCAGTGCCGGGGTTAACGATATTACCGCAGCATGGAACTGCTGCCAGCTCAGCGTTTGCTGACTGCCACTGATGGCTGTTCTGTCCGGACTGGACAGCCGCAGCCGGTCAAGCGATTGCAGGATCGCGCTCATCTGCACCCTGGTTTGCAAAAATGAGTCCGGCCCTGAAGGCGCGCCGGGTAATATCACGTAGTTCCGGATCAGTGGCCATCAGCTTGCGGAATGCGCGTTCACCGACGCGAATGTCACCGCTGTAAACGGCGGGCTTGCTGTTGTAATACGAGCCCCATTCCCTGACCTGGGCAGCAGGCAGGCAATCTGGTCGGGCATCGGCATGTTTAAGCAGTGGCAGTCCCATGCGGCGAAATGCGTTGTAGAGGCGGGGGACCGCTGTAAACACAACGTGGGTAAATCCGGCGCCGCTCAAAAATGCAGTCAGTGTGCAGATCAGCCAGCGGGCCTGGCCGGCGCTGGCCGGTGCGAGATTTCCGATCTCAACGATCTTCTCACGCTCTACACCCAGCAGCGCTTCGATCGGTGCACCGAGGTAATGCTCGGAAAACAGTGCTTCGGCGCCTGCCGGGCGCACGCCCGCAACTGCGGCATAACGGCTGTCGGGCCAGATAATGCTCATCAAGAGAGGATAAAAGGTGCTGAGTCTGGCATCATACGCGTCCTTGTATACGGCCCTTACAAAGGCCTCGGCGGTCGACCGTTCGGGGTGAGAGGGGTCCATCAATTCCAGATCCAGGCGCATGGACGCGGCCGCAGAAGCCGCCGGCAGCGGCACCATGTCTTTCTCTATCTCTATGATATTGTTTAACATTCTTCATATTCTCCAACAAACAGCTTATTCGATGCTGACCATCATAGATAACTAACCTTATGGAAATATTACGAATCACGGCCACTGGGCAATTACTTCGTATAATCGACCGATGCTGACCTTTATTCTCCAACGCCTGCTAAGCGCACTGCTGGTTATTCTCGGCGTCATCAGCATTGTTTTTCTTCTGATTCACCTGATTCCCGGTGACCCTGTTGAGATCATGCTTGGTGAATCAGCAACGACGGCAGACCGGGAGGCGTTAGGTGTCGCGCTGGGACTGAACCTGCCCATCGGGCTCCAGTTTCAAAACTACCTCATCGGCTTGACACAACTGGATCTCGGTACCTCAATTCATTTACGGCGACCGGTGTCGGCATTGCTGCTGGAACGCCTGCCGGCGACCGGCTTGCTGGCACTGGTAACATTGATCATAACGCTGACGCTGGCCCTGCCTCTCGGCATCATTGCCGCGGTACGCCGCAACACGTGGTGGGATACCGGGGCCATGAGCTTCTCCATGCTGGGGGTGTCCATACCCAATTTCTGGCTGGGTCCGGTACTGATCCTGATCTTTTCACTGTGGCTCGGCTGGCTGCCGGTCAGTGGCCGCAGTGGTCTTGCCTCCGTGATCCTGCCGTCGCTGACGCTGGCAACCGGACTGATTGCGGTGCTTTCCCGCATGGTGCGCAGCAGTATGCTGGAGGTGCTGGGTGAGGATTACATGCGTACCGCCAGGGCCAAGGGCCTGCCACCAAAAAAGGTGATTCTGCATCATGGATTGCGTAATGCCCTGTTACCCGTGATTACCATGCTCGGCTTACAGCTCGGTGCCTTGCTCGCCGGTGCTGTGATCACCGAAACCGTTTTTTCCTGGCCCGGCATCGGGCTGTTGACCATTGAATCGATTCAATCTCGCGATTACCCGGTGGTGCAGGCCTGTGTACTCCTCATCAGCGTGACCTACGTACTTGTGAACCTGCTGACAGACCTGGCGTACGCCTGGGTCGATCCGCGCGTTCGGCTCGGGAGCGGGCACTGATGCGGCGCTGGCTGGTCGGTACCGTACCCGTCGCCTTGCTGGCACTGTGGGTGGTGCTGTCGATAGGTGCTCAGTATTTGCCACTGCAGCCGGATGTGATTCAGCTTGAACAGATCCTTGAGCCACCCGGTGCCGGCGCTGTGCTGGGTTATGATGACCTTGGGCGGGATATCCTTGAGCGTATGATCGTGGGGGCGCGCACCTCTTTCCTGGTGTCTGCCTGGGTGGTTAGCCTGTCGTTACTGCTGGGCACGTTACTGGGCACTGCCAGTGCCTATCACGGCGGCTGGTGGGATCGTTCGGCCGTCTTTCTCGTGGACGTGTTTCTCGCCTTTCCCGGTATCCTGCTGGCGATTGCGCTGGCCGGTTTGCTGGGACCGGGAATCGATAACGTGGTGATTGCACTCACGACCGTCGGCTGGGTAGGCTATGCACGCCTGTCACGGGCACAGGTGCTGTCACTGAAACACCGTGAACACGTGCAGGCCGCAGAGGCACTGGGCAGCAGCAAATGGCGTATTATTCGCAAACACTTGCTGCCCCTGATGGCGGCACCCCTGATTGTTGAGGCCACCTTCGGCATCGCGGCAGTGGTGATTGCAGAAGCCGGCCTGTCCTTCCTGGGACTCGGGGTGCAGCCACCAGAGGCCTCTTGGGGAGCCATGATCCGCGACGGTACGCGCTATATGCTGGTAGCCCCGCATATGGTGCTGGCGCCGGGTGTTGCGCTATTCGCCATCGTCTTGTCGGTCAACCTGCTGGGTGACCGCTTGCGCGATAAACTTGATATTAGACTGGCAAGGTAAGCATGGGAACAACAAGCGCATGACATTGGGTCCCCTGATGGCCGATATCGCTGGCCTGGAGTTAAACGATGAGGACCGGGCCTTTCTGCAACACCCGGCCGTCGGCGGCATAATCCTGTTTGCCCGGAATTACGCCTCAACAGAGCAACTCACGGCACTCATCGATAGCATTCACCGCCTGCGCGATCCACAACTGCTGGTTGCAGTCGACCAGGAGGGCGGACGGGTACAGCGCTTCAAGGATGAATTTACACATCTTCCACCGCTGGCCTGTCTCGGAAAAATTCATGACACAGATGCAGGCCGTGCCAGGCACCTGGCCCGTGTCAGCGGCTGGCTCATGGCCTCGGAACTGCGCGCCGTTGGTCTTGACCTCAGTTTTGCACCGGTGCTTGATCTCGATTTCGGTGTATCAACGATTATCGGCAATCGCGCCTTGCATAAACGTCCCGATGTCGTGGCGGTACTTGCACAGGCTTATCAGGCGGGCATGCACGATGCAGGGATGGAGGCTACCGCTAAACACTTTCCGGGCCATGGTGCAGTCGCTGCTGATTCGCACGTTGCATTGCCGGTAGATGATCGCCACTACGAGGATATGGAACAGTGGGACATGGTGCCTTTCAGGCGCTTGATTGACGCCGGCCTTGCCGCCATTATGATGGCACACGTCGTGTATCCCCGGGTTGATAAATTACCGGCGAGCTTTTCGAGTTACTGGATCAAGGCCGTATTGCGCGAACAATTCAACTTTAGCGGTCTGATTTTCAGTGATGACCTGAGCATGGAGGGCGCGGCCTGTATCGGTGACCATGTGGCGCGCGCGCAGGCCGCACTGGAGGCAGGCTGTGACATGGTGCTGGTGTGCAATAACCGTGAACAGGCAGGCTATGTTGCCGAGGCACTCGGTGATTACCATAATCCGATCGCGCATACCCGCATGATGCGGATGCACGGACGTCACCCTGTCGACCTCCACGCCTTGTACAGCGACCCTCGCTGGGCACAGGCGGTCGCCGCCGTCAAAGGCTACGAGGAAATGCCGGAGCTCGATCTTGATATGGATGTGTAGTTAAACGATGGCCCTGACAAACGAAGAGATCCATTCGATACAAGACACCGCAGAGTGCCTGCATGATGCCGACACGGTATATCAGGCACTGGACCGAATGGCCTCGGCAATAAGCGACATCCTCGGTGAGACGCTGCCGGTTGTCCTGTGCGTGCTCAATGGTGGAATTATTCCGGCCGGGCACCTGTTGACACGCCTGGGGTTCCCGCTGGAGACCGGTTATCTGCATGCGACCCGTTACCGTGGCGAAACCAGCGGTGCAGAGGTGCAATGGTTGTGTGAACCTTTGATCGAGTTGCAGAATCGCACGGTGCTGGTGGTTGACGATATCCTGGATGAAGGCCAGACACTGGCAGACATTGTCGATTTCTGTGAGCAGTCAGGGGCCACGCAGGTCTACAGTGCCGTATTGGTTCAAAAACAGCATGAACGAAACATCGCAGGGATTGAGGCTGATTTTGTCGGTCTGCAGGTCGAAGACCGTTATGTCTTTGGCTTTGGTATGGATTACAAGGGCTACTTGCGCAACATGAACGGCGTGTTTGCCTTGAGCAAGCAGGGCAGCGAATGACCGGTTTAGCAATTATCGGTGGCAGCGGACTTGACCGGCTGGAAGGCCTCGAAGACAGCCGCGCTGAATCCACAACAACCCCCTACGGTGATCCCTCTGATTCCCTGACGATTGGCTCGCTGCAGGGAGAAAGCCTCATTTTTCTTGCCCGGCATGGCGCTGCGCATACCATTCCACCACACAGGGTTAACTACCGGGCTAATCTCTGGGCGTTAAAACAGGCCGGGGCCGACACCATTATTTCAGTCTGTGCCGTGGGCGGTATCCGGGCAGACATCAAACCGGGCATGATCGTTATCCCGGACCAGATAGTTGACTACACCTGGTCCAGGGAACACACCCTCTATGACAAGGACCTGGAGTCAGTTACACATATCGACTTCACCGAACCGTACTGTGAAAAATTACGCCAGGCGTTGATCGATGCAGCCAGTGATGTCGCCATTAAGATCAGTCCGAACGCTACCTATGGGGCGACCCAGGGTCCACGACTCGAGACAGCGGCGGAAATAGACCGAATGGAAAAAGACGGTTGTGACATTGTCGGCATGACAGGTATGCCGGAAGCCTCAATCGCCCGCGAACTGGGACATTGTTATGCCGCGATTGCGGTATCTGCCAATAATGCCGCCGGACGGGGCGAAGGTCCTATTGAAATGGATGAGATTATGAACAACCTGGATATCGGTATGCAGCATGTCAGGTTGATATTGCAACACGTGATTCAGGCCAACCGCTAACATTTAACGCGTCAGTTGATCATCCTCCGGTAATGGCTCTTCATCAGCAGCACCTTCCTCAATGGTCGCCGCGGCTTCCATCTCGGCTTCTTCCTGTAACTGCTGCTCCATCTGCGGCGCCTGGTAGGGCGTCACGATGGCAATCATGCCGAAGCGCGGATGATCAAAGTAATGCAGCTTGCCACTTTTCTTGATGCGGCGCTTTTCCCTGAGTTCATACACCGGCGAACCACTGGCGTCTTCCGTAGCGGACATCGCCGTCATAGCACCTGCAGTTGCCAATAACAGGTCTACATCAAGATGCAGATAACGTTCACGGACCAGTTTTATTTGACCGACAAGCTGTTTGCTACCATTGCGCACGCTTGCGTCAATAGGGTAGGGGATTGCATTACGCCTGTCATAGGCAGGTTGTCGCCAGGCAGCATGAAACAAGACCGAATAGCCACGAGACTGCCGCAAGCTGGAGCTTATGTCACCCAGTTGATGAACAGATTCGGGCAGCTGACTAATCTGGCCTGCTGTAACAAAACCCTGTGCGCCGAAATCTTCGCGGATGCTTCTCGGCCAGTGCTCACCACCATCCCCCGAGTTCTGGTTACTGAAAATAACCACCTCAATATCATAGACCGGCACCTCCGCAAATACCGTTGGGCTACTGGCCAGGGCTAGACAGCAGAGTAAGCGCAGGCAGGCTTTGTAGAGGAAAGAGGCAAGTGCTTGTATTGAATCCATGCGCATAATGTGTGAGTCAGTGAATTTTTGGTGCCAGCATCTTCAGTAATTCGGAAACCCGGGAAAACCGTTCGTCGCCACTGTAAAAATCGCCATAGAGGCGCAGTTTGGTCGCACCCTCCAGACGATATTGCTGTGGCTGTGATTGTATTAATCCAATCAGGTGATCGGTATCAATATCCGGATTAGTGTCGAACAGTATACGTCCTTCTTCACTACCGATCTCGATTTTCAGAATTCCCATGGGCGTGGCGACAAGTTTGAGTGCGGCAATCCTGAACAGGTCCTTGACGGGATCCGGTAACAGACCGAAGCGATCGATCATTTCGACTTGCAGATCACGCAGCTCTTCGTCGGTCTCCATACCGGCGATCCGCTTGTAGAGTACCAGACGGGTATGCACATCATGGATATAGTCATCCGGGATCAATGCCGGCACTGACAAATCGATCTCCGCACCCTGGTGTAATGGCCGGTCCAGGTCAGGGGTACGACCGTCTTTCAACGCCTTGACAGCACGTTCCAGCAAATCGGTATAGAGCGAGAAGCCGATTTCATGGATTTGCCCGCTCTGATCGTCCCCCAGCAGTTCGCCGGCACCGCGAATCTCCAGGTCGTGGGTGGCGAGGGTAAAGCCGGCACCCAGTTCTTCCATGGACTCGACTGCCGCCAGGCGTTTTTGTGCATCCGCCGACATGGCGCGGCGCGGCGGGATCAGCAGGTAGGCGTAGGCACGGTGATGTGATCGACCGACACGTCCGCGCAGCTGGTGCAGCTGCGCAAGGCCCAGCTTGTCAGCCCGGTTCATGATGATGGTATTCGCGGTGGGCACATCAATACCGCTTTCGATAATGGTACTGCAGAGCAACAGGTTAAAGCGTCGGTGGTAAAAATCCATCATCACCTTTTCAAGATCACGCTCGCGCATCTGCCCGTGGGCGATTTCAATATGTGCCTCCGGAACGATGCCCCCGAGCTCTTCTGCCATGCGCGCAATCGAGGCCACATCGTTATGCAGGAAGTATACCTGGCCGCCACGCTTGATTTCACGAAGGCAGGCCTCGCGTATCGTTTCCTTGTCCCACTCACAGACGAAGGTCTTGACGGCAAGACGATTGGGCGGTGGGGTGCTAATAATAGACAGGTCACGCATACCCGACAGTGACATGTTGAGTGTGCGGGGAATCGGTGTCGCGGTAAGGTTCAGAATATCTATTTCAGTGCGCAGGCGCTTGATGGATTCTTTCTGCTTTACACCGAAGCGGTGTTCTTCATCAATGATCAGCAGGCCGAGGCGCCTGAATTTCACCGCAGGTTGCAGCAGCTTGTGTGTGCCGATCACGATATCGACCTTGCCTGCCTGCAGTGCAGCCAGTATCTCATCCTGCTGTTTACCGGAACGAAACCGTGACAGCATCTCGATGCGTACCGGCCATTCCGAGAAGCGGTCACAAAAGTTCTGGTAGTGCTGTTGTGCAAGTAATGTTGTGGGTACCAGCAGGGCAACCTGTTTGCCATCCTGAGCCGCCAGGAACGCCGCGCGCATGGCCACTTCGGTCTTGCCAAAGCCGACATCACCGCATACCAGCCGGTCCATGGGCATATCGGATTGCATGTTATTCAATACGACATTGATGGCTTCTTCCTGGTCCGGTGTCTCTTCAAACGGAAAGGCCGCAGCAAACATTGCATACTCTTCACCTGGACCGCTATAGGCATGGCCCTTGCGCGCAGCCCGGCGCGCATAGATATCCAGCAGTTCAACGGCAACATCGTGGATGCGTTTGCTTGCCTTGCGCCGCGCCCGTTCCCATTGATCACTGCCCAGCTTGTGCAGCGGCGCATGTTCAGGTGAAGCACCGGTATAACGGCTCACCAGCGCCAGTGAGGCTACCGGCACGTACAGCTTGTCATTGCCTGAATATTCAAGGGCCAGATACTCGGTTTCAATGTCCCCGACCTTGAGCGTTTCCAGTCCCCGGTAGCGCCCGACACCGTGTTCCTCGTGGACAACGGGTGCATTGATCTCCAGGTCGGTCAGGTTTCTGACGATGCTTGCCGGGTCACGCGCGGGCTTGCGGCGTCGCGTCTGTCGGGCATGGTCGCCGAACAGTGCCGTCTCTGTAATAATCGCCAGCCGGGCAGCATCCAGGATCAGTCCCAGCTCAAGGGGGGCGACTGTCACACTGATGCCGGTCTTTGACTCCAGAAACGCATCCCAGTCATGTACCGATTTCGGACGAACATCAAACGCCCGCAACTGGTCCAGCAAGGTTTCGCGGCGACCGGTTGATTCGGCAGTAATGAGAATGCGGCCGTTAAATTCTGCAATAAAGGCTTGCAGTGAAGCAGCGGGGTGTTCACCACGCGGCCTTATTTTCAGGTCGCCCGGCAGGCGTACGCCATAGTCAATTTTCTTGTGTTGAGTTTTCGTACCCCTGAACAGGTCGACATCGATGCGCGCGTAGTCGGCCAGGCGCTGCTGCAGCTCTGCATGCTTTATAAACAGCGACTCCGGCGGCAACACCGGTCGTTCAATATTGTGACGCCGTGCTTCATAACGTTCCTGCACCTGCCCCTGAAAATTCTCGCAGGCGGACTCTGTTGCATCCAGCTGCAGCATGCAGGCACTTGCCGGAAGGTAGTCAAAAAGCGTGCAGGTCTGTTCCATGAACAGCGGTAAATAGTATTCGATGCCGGCAGGGGCAATGCCCTCGCTGACATCCCGGTAAATTGAACAGTTCTGCGGGTCACCTTCAAAGCGTGCACGAAACCGCTGGCGAAACGAGCGAATCGACGCTTCGTTCAGGGGAAATTCCCGGGCCGGTAGCATGCGAACAGATTCCAGTGTGTCCAGTGAGCGCTGGGTCTCCGTGTCGAAAGTCTTGATTGATTCAATGTCTTCATCAAACAAATCAATCCTGAAGGGCAGGGGGTTACCCATTGGATACAGGTCAAGTAATGAACCGCGTACCGCGAACTCACCGTGCTCCATCACCTGTGAGACACAGCGGTAACCGGCACTCTCGAGACGCCTGCGCATGTCGTCCAGGTTTAGCGTGTCACCGGTCTTTAGTATCAGGCTGTTCTGGTAAACATAATCACGCGGCGGCAGTCGTTGCAGCAGGCTGGGTGCCGAGACGATCAGCAGGCCTCGATGCTGTTCAGGCAGTGTGTACAGCGTCGCAAGGCGATCGGAAACGATATCCGGATGGGGTGAGAAATTGTCGTATGGCAAGGTTTCCCAGTCAGGGAATGTCGCCACAGGCAGTGCCTGTTGTCCCAGGAAAAAACTCACCTGGTCCTGGAGTAGTTCAGCCGCCTGAATATCGGGGGTAATAGCAACCACCAGGCTGCTGTGTTGACGTGCCGCACCGGCGATCGCCAGTGGCAGGCTGTCACCACTCAGTCCCGTCCAGGAAAGGTGTTCCCCGGAAGGCGGTAATCCGGGTTCCAGCACCGAACTACTCATGAAGGATCGATCGTCTGCCTGAGCCGTACTTGTCATGTGTTGTGAGGGGGGTTAAATGCTTGTAATCATCAAGCCCTGCAGGGAGTGCAGGACTCGAGATAAACCAGGTGACTGATTAATCTATAGTTTGTTGCCGATTGTTTGGCCCTTGAAACCCAGCTTCTGCATAATAATATACCCTGGACAAATCCCGGTAACGCCAGCAAAAATCAGTGCAGCGACCGGGATATAGAGTACCCAGTGAACCACATTGAAGCCTGTAAGCCATATCCCCAGCAGGATAAGACCAGCCATCATCAGAAACAGCATTCGAATTGCACTCATTTGTTCAAACTCCTGTATTATCGGCACTTATTTCTATGTGTATGTCACGATAGTATAAAAAAATGGTCGCGGCGGCCGAAGTAAATCTCTGAGCCTGCTGAATCAGCAGACACGGTCCCGAGATCAGCACATTTTATGCCGCTAGCGGTGGCGTGACAATTGTTACTGCCTGTAAAGGACAAAAAAAACAAGGAACTGTAACTGTAATGGCTAAATCTTACGCAGAATGGCTGATTCGCTGGCGCTATCTGATCCTGATCGCAACGGTTGTTCTGGTCGTGGCCGCGGCAGGTGGCTTGCGATTCATCACCTTTAAAACAGATTACCGGGTGTTTTTCAGTGCGGACAATCCTCAGCTGAAGGCCTTTGAAGAACTGCAGGACACCTATACCAAGACTGACAATGTCATGTTCGTGCTGGCGCCCAAAGACGGGCAGGTATTCAGCCGGGAGACGCTGGCAAGTGTTGCCGACCTGACCGAAGCTTCATGGCAGATACCCTATTCACTGCGCGTCGATTCCATTACCAATTACCAGCACACCTCCGCCGAGGGTGATGATCTGATCGTTGCTGATCTGGCAGCAGACCCGCAGCAACTGGACACGGACGGCTTCCAGGCGATTCGTGACATTGCCCTGAACGAGCCCTTGCTGGTCAATCGCCTGATCTCGGAGAACGGCCAGGTCACGGCTGTAAACGTCACCATCCAGCTGCCGGATGAAGGGACCGGTAAGGAAGTGCCCGAAATCACGGCCTTCGCCCGCGACCTGGTCAAGAAGCTCGAGACAGGCAATCCCAACATGGATGTCTATCTCACCGGCATGGTGATCATGAACAACTCCTTCCCGGAAGTCAGTATTCATGACCAGCAGACCCTGATCCCCATCATGTTTGGCGTGGTGTTACTCACACTGGTGCTGCTGTTGCATTCTTTCACCGCAATGCTGGCCACCTTCATTGTCATTATTTTCTCTATTATTACTGCAATGGGACTGGCTGGCTGGATGGGGATCGCTCTGACCCCGCCGTCGGCGGCATCTCCCACCATCATCCTGACGCTGGCCGTGGCTGACTGTGTGCATGTCCTGGTTACCCTGCTGCATGGCATGCGGCACGGTCTTGAAAAAAATGCTGCCGTTATCGATAGTCTGCGCGTTAACATACAACCGGTATTCCTCACCTCGCTGACGACCATTATTGGTTTTCTGAGTATGAACTTCAGCGATGCCCCACCTTTCAGGGATCTGGGCAATATCGTTGCCATGGGTGTGGCCGCGGCATTTGTTTTCTCCGTAACCTTCCTGCCGGCACTGGTTTCGATCTTGCCGGTACGCGTGAAACCCGGAATCGAACGCAATACCCGGTTTGTTGACCTGTTTGCAGACTTTGTTATCAGCTATCGGAATTACCTGTTCTGGGGAATGGGCGTCCTTGTCCTGACGCTGGTGTCCTTCCTGCCGCGCAACGAACTGAATGATGAATTCATCAAGTATTTTGACGAGACAGTTTCCTTCAGGACGGACACCGAATTTGCCACGGAAAATATCACTGGCATCTATACCATCGAATATTCACTGAGTGAAGGCAACAGTGGCGGTATCAACGAGCCGGCGTTCCTGCAGGATGTCGAGCGCTTTGCACAGTGGTTCAGGCAGCAGCCACACGTATTGCACGTCAACTCACTGACCGACATCATGAAGCGCCTCAACAAGAACATGCACGGCGATGATCCCGAATACTACCGGCTGCCCGGTGAACGGAACCTGGCGGCACAATATCTACTGCTGTACGAGATGTCATTACCCTACGGTCTTGACCTTAATAACCAGATAGATATCAGCAAGTCAGCGACCAGACTTACTGTATCACTTGAAACGGTTTCCAGTAATGAACTGCTGTCGATAGAGGCACAGGCCCAGCAGTGGTTGCATGATAATGCACCGTATATGAAATCCAATGGTGCCAGCCCGTCAGTCATGTTTGCCTATATCGGGCAGCGCAATATTCATAGCATGCTGACAGGTACCAGTGTGGCGCTGGTGCTGATCTCACTGGTGCTGATTTTTGCCCTGCGGTCGCTGAAAATCGGCCTGATCAGCCTGGTCCCGAATATCGCCCCGGCTGCCATGGGTTTTGGCCTGTGGGGCCTGCTCTATGGTCAGGTCGGACTCGGCCTGTCGATTGTAGCAGGCTTGACCCTGGGTATCGTTGTTGATGACACGGTGCACTTTTTGAGCAAGTATTTACGTGCCCGCCGCGAACAGGGCCTGAGTTCCGAGGATGCGGTGCGTTATGCCTTTCACACTGTCGGCATTGCACTGCTCGTAACCACACTGGTACTGGTCGCCGGATTTATGGTGCTAACCCAGTCTGCCTTCAAGTTGAATTCCGATATGGGGCTGCTAACTGCGATTACTATTGCCCTGGCACTGGCCGCCGACTTCTTCTTCCTGCCACCGCTGTTGATGAAGCTCGATAAAAAATAACAGGCTCCTAGCGGATTTCTTCGACCGAGAATTTCTTCTCCATCACCCTCGGTGTAATCAGGGCATAGCCTTCAAGTTGCCAGTGAGCCAGCTCCGTTATGGCGGAGGGCACAACCTCGATAAATTCGTGGAAGTCATCGGTCTTATAACCGTAATCATGAGCCGCAATTCCGCACACCTTGAACTTCACACCAAGGCTGGCGTAGTAGCGCATACGCTCAACCGACTTCTTGTATTGTTCATAGTTTTTGCGTGCAACCGTTACAATCTCGGTACCATGGATAACAACGACGATGTCCAGAAACTCCGGTGCAAGATTGTAGGGATCATCCATTAGCGGATTCATCAGGGATCGAATCCAGTAGAGTGCATTAGCAATCTTGTCCGGATTATCAAAGTAAAAGTCGTACAAAACCTGCTGTTCAGAGTAGGGCGTTTGAACCACCCGGGACACCTTGTCGTCTGCCAGCACAGTCATGCCTGTGATCGCGATTATGAGTATAAGAACAGTACGCAGGCATGTCATGGCGGGCACCCTCGGCTTTCTGGCAGTCCGGTTAGTTTAAACATAGTGATCACACTTTAATAGAAACCACAAAAAAGGGCAGCTAATAGCCGCCCTGAAATACTATCGTTATAAAGCCTTATTTGCCGGGCACTGTACTCAGGCCCAGCATTTCCCAGTCCTGCATGCCTCCACGGTACCATTTGATCTTGTCTGCCGGATAACCAAATTTCAGCAAGTTCTTGATGTTGTTCGGTGACTGGCCGCACCACATACCGTTACAGAACATCACCAGTGTCTTCACACCAGAGTAGTCCCACAGGCCTTCCATTTCCTTGACACCAAACTGGTCAACCAGGATCTCGCCAATCGATATCGGATCAGCACCCTTTGCCGGATTCAGTGCAGTCCATGGAATATTCACTGCACCCGGGATCGTGCCTTTCTTGACCCAGTCCGGCGTGCGTGAATCAATCACAAGAATGGAATCCTCACCTGCATTCATCTTGCTCAGGTAAGTCAGCATTTCAAGTTCTGCAATCGTTTCCACGCCGGGTGCCACTACCGCAGGCTGGATACAGAACGGCGGGCACTTGCGTGATGTCTTGGCAAAAGCAGGTTTGATGGTACTTTTCTGATCCTGATTACGCATAATGGTTGTTTTCTTGCCGTCATGCATAACCTCAACGGATGCAATATCCGGCGTAATCTTTACAGCGATTTTGTCAGTGGCAAACAGACTGGTTGATAGCAGCAGGGCTGTAGGGATAATTGCAGTGGCAAGCAGGGTTTTCATTATTTTCATTGGGTTAATGCTCCTCATTTAACAACTACGTACGTGGAAAATACTACTTCCAGAAACCACAAGCTAATCGCAATCCGGTTCTTCATCTTTATCCGGTTTTGGTATCGCATTGGCCGAAACCTGGTCGCCGCAGGCAGGAATGATGGCATCGGAAAAAACCGGTTGCGATAAAAACCCGGCAATAATTAAAAGTATTACAAGAAGCTGCTTCATCTTTCTCGGTCCTATCTGGGTTCGGAATTTTGGTGCGGTTATCAGGGGTCGCGTTTGTAGAGCTTACTACATCGTCTGTTATGAAGGAATCTGCAGTTTGATTGCCACCCTGACATGACTTTATGAAGCCGATGCCGCGTCCTTATAATGTTGTCCGGCCAGTGCTACACGTTGCTCATAGGCGTTCCGGGCGATGCGAATGTCTTCAAAGAAGTAGCCCAGTTCATCCATATGCAGGGCTTGTGGACCATCAACCAGTGCCTTGCCCGGCTGCGGGTGGAAATCAACCAGTACCATGTTGGCACCGGCGATGACCCCCTGGGCCGTTACATGAAAAACATCCATGATTCCCTCATGGGTGGCCTCACGGGAACCGACCGAGTGCGACGGATCGATACACACGGGCATCCGCGTCAAACGGTGCACGACCGGCACATGTGCAAAATCAATAAAGTTGCGGTGCGGATCGCCCATGTTTGTTTTCATCCCGCGGAGACCGAACACCACGCGGCGATTACCCTCACTCGCAAGGTATTCCGCAGCATTAAGAGACTCTTCGAGGGTAATTCCGAAACCACGTTTCAACAGCACCGGAAATTCCGGTTCACGGCCAATTGCCTTCAGCAGTTCAAAATTCTGGGTATTCCGGGTGCCGATCTGCAACATGACGCCGGTGGGATGCCCGGTCAGCTCCAGAGCCTCGTGTATCTCGCGGACATGGGAATCGTGGGTGACTTCCATGGCAATGACCTTGATATCATATTTGCCTGCCAGCTCGAACACCCAGGGCAGGCAGCTTTTACCATGCCCCTGGAATGAATAAGGATTGGTTCGCGGCTTGTAGGCGCCCATGCGTGTGCATGGCTGGCCATGCTCCTGCAAGGCCTTCATCATGATCTCGACGTGTTCGGGGATGTCAACTGCACACAATCCGGCAAATACGTTCAGATTGTCCTGCCCAAAACGCACACCGTTGTAATCAAAATATGTCGCACGCTCGTCATCATGATGCCGTCCCAGTATCCGGTATTCCTCGGACACCCGTACCACGCGTTCGACACAGGTGAAGCTTTGCATTTCATCGGCTGATAATGCCGCGGTATCGCCCACCAGGTAAATTTCCGTTAACACCTGTTGGGTGCCTGTTTCATCGCGCACGCGTGACTGGATATTGTTCAGGTTTGAGAGAAACTCCATCAACTGCCGGTAGTCATCACCGTTCTTGTCCGTGTCGGCGTGTAAAATAAGGATCATGCCAGCTGTCCTGTACCTGAAGAGAATGGTGCGCCATTATCCATGAAACACACGTCATTGGCCATGCCATGACGTCTGGCGACATTAGTCACGGAAGCGTTTGAGGAGATCCTGGTAGGCATCTATGCGGCGGTCCCGCAGAAAGGGCCATATCTGGCGCAATTCCCCGGTACGTGCGAAATCGATCCGGGTCACCAATACATCATCACAATCAGCGCCTGTCTGTGCCAGCAGCTCGCCTTGAGGGCCAATGATGCAGCTGCCACCCCAGAATTGGATTCCTTCACTGCAACCGGAGGGGTCTGCTTCATGTCCGGTTCGGTTGCAGACCAAAGCCGGCAAACAGTTGGCAATGGCATGACCACGTTGAACGGTCAGCCATGCCTCCTGCTGACGAAGCTGTTCCTGTTTATTATCTTTGTTATCCCAGCCAATGGCCGTGGGATATAGCAGCAGGTCTGCCCCGGCAAGTGCCATCAAACGTGCCGCTTCCGGGAACCATTGGTCCCAGCAGACCATTACCCCCAGTTTACCCACTGACGTGGGAATCGGTTCAAATCCCAGGTCACCGGGTGTGAAGTAGTATTTCTCGTGGTAGCCGGGATCATCGGGTATATGCATTTTGCGATAGCATCCGGCAACCGAGCCATCCGCATCGAGTGCCACCGCGGTATTGTGATAGACACCACTTGAGCGATGTTCAAACAGCGATGCAATAATCACAACCCCGAGTTCAGCCGCAACCTGACCGAGCAATTCAGTGGTGGGGCCGGGAATTGTCTCCGCGCGGGCAAAATAACGGGGGTCTTCCGTTTGACAAAAATACCGGCTGCCATGCAATTCCTGCAGTAACACCAATTGTGCACCTTGTTGTGCCGCACGATGAATCCCCTGAATACTTGCATCGAGATTCGCCTCACGGTTGTTTCCGCACGCATGCTGTATCACTCCGACGGTCAACATCACAACAACACACCCGCCGGCAGTTGCATTGTAGCGCAGTGTAAACCGCCATACTGTTGTAGCAAAGGCAGGCAATTGAGCGCTAATATTTCACAATCGGGAAAACAGCCCTGTATAACGCTCAATGCCTGCTTGTCTGCCGGGTCATTATAGACAGGCACCAGCACCGCGTGATTGATAATCAGAAAGTTTGCATAGCTGGCAGGTAAACGCTCGCCGTTGTCTGAATAGACCGGCTGCGGCATCGGTAAAGGGTGTAAGGCGTAGGGATTTCCATCGTGTGAAATAAAGTCATGCAGTTGCAGCTCCATGGCAGCCAGCGCATCGTAGTGCTCATCATCAGTATTCGTGCATTGAAGGTAGGCAATGACAGCAGGTGCACAAAACCGGGCCAGCATGTCCACATGACCATCGGTGTCATCACCACGGAGTAACCCATGATCAAGCCACAGGGTTCGTTCAATACCGAGGTAATCGTGCAAGCATGCTTCCAGTGCATCCTTGTCCATGCCCGGGTTACGCCCTGATTGCAGCAGGCAACGTGTCGTCGTCAACAAGGTTCCGAACCCATCGGTCTCGATACTGCCTCCCTCAAGCACCAGTGATTGCCGTGTCAGCTTCGACCCATTAAACATACCAGCATCATACAGGGCACGTGACGTCTGATTGTCCCATGTTGCCTCGTGCTTCCCGCCCCAGCCATCAAAGGTAAAATCCAGCAGCTGCGGCATGCTATTGCCGGAAACTGACAAGGGGCCATAATCACGTATCCAGGTGTCATTGGTCGGTACTGCGATGCAACGTATTGCGCGAATCGTGGCACCACCTTGCTCGAGAAGATTGTATACATGGCGGACATGTTTATTGTCATAACAAATAACCAATACACATTCATGTCGGCTAATCGCACTAGTGATTTCCAGATAAACCGGCTCTATATCATCCAGACTATCCCGCCAGTCGGAATCAGCATGTGGCCAGGTGATCATCACCCCGGACTGGGGTGCGAATTCGGGGATCAAACGTGGGGTAGGCATTCGACGGATAGCTACAGCAAGCTGTAACTTATAGTACACTCTGTTGTTTGTTGCGCGTTAGCGCAGCGCGTCACCGGCGATGCGGGGCTCCTGGATAATTATTACTTTACCGGCTGGTGAATTACAGAGTGCAGCGACAGGTCGTTTTCAAAGAACACAGAGTAACCATCATATTCCCAGCGTGAAATAGGCGGATCTCCAACGGCGGGCAGCTCTGTTTTCGGGCTACCAAACTGCTGGCGAATTTGTGACATGGTGAGACCGTTTCGGGGTGTTTGAATCTGTGGGGCAGACTGGATGCTGTCTACAAGCAGCACATCGGCAAGGGCAGGGCCTGAATTAATCAGGAGGAGGGTCAGTAACGACACCAGTATGCGGCTGCTTTTCATTTGTAACTCCTTGATTAAATTAACTATATAATGTATATCTGGAGAACCTGGTTACTATATCACTGACAGGCAGAATACAAAAGTAATTACTAATATAATGTGATAAGAATCACTTGCCTGCAGTTAATATCTCCAATCACTATACGGCTATCGGCCAACAACGCGGCAGGTTGAAACCTGTGTAACCGGAGAAACACGAATTACAAAGCCTCTTTCACATCAATTCTCCGTCGCCCCCATGATGGACTGGACCGACCGGCACTGCCGCTACTTGCTGCGCCAGATCAGTAAACATACTCTGCTGTATACAGAAATGGTGACCACAGGCGCCATTCTGAATGGCGATCGTGATCGTTTTCTTCGTTATGATCGCTGTGAACACCCGCTGGCACTGCAGTTAGGTGGCAGCGAACCGCAACAACTGGCCGAGTGCAGTCATATTGGTGAAGATGCGGGCTATGACGAAATCAATTTGAACGTCGGCTGTCCCAGTGATCGGGTCCAGTCAGGACGATTTGGTGCCTGTCTTATGGCAGAACCCGCGCTGGTCGCAGACTGCGTAGCGGCTATGGGCAAGGCCGTGTCTGTACCCGTCACCGTCAAGACACGCATCGGCATCGATGACAGGGATTCATACCAAGAACTCGCACACTTTATAGCATGCGTGCAGCAGGCAGGTTGCGAAACGTTTATCATTCATGCGCGCAAGGCTTTCCTGCAAGGCCTGAGTCCAAAAGAAAACCGTACCGTACCGCCACTCAACTATGACTATGCCTATCGTATCAAGCAACAGTACCCGGAACTGACTATCATCATAAATGGCGGCATCACTGATCTGGATGCCGCCGAGCGGCATTTATTGGCTGTGGATGGCGTGATGCTGGGACGCAGCGCCTATCATAATCCGTATTTGCTTGCGGAGGTGGACAGGCGCCTGTTTCTGGATCAGGAACCTTCCCCGACCCGCGAAGAGATCGTTCATCGCATGCTGCCCTACATTGAGAGGGAACTGAATCAGGGATCGCCACTCAAACATATCACCCGGCATATGCTGGGACTGTTCCAGGGGGTGCCGGGAGCCCGCCACTGGCGCCGACATTTAAGTGAACACGGACCACGTACAGGGGCCGGTGTTGAAGTCGTCACACAGGCCCTGGAGAAACGCTCTGCAGCCGGAATAGACCAATCAACCTCAAGCGGTCACTATCGGATACATGGATAATTCCAGACGCATCAGCGTTATCAGGAAAGTCTTGCTGGCGATTGCCGTGATCGCAACCATTACCTTTGCTCCAAGGGTCTGGATGCGCAGGTACCGAAACAGGAGCTGCGTACAATGACAAAAAAACAGGACCTGGTCGTTATTGGTGGCGGGCCCGGCGGCCTTGTTGTTGCCAGTGTGGCTGCACAAGTCGGCCTGCGTGTCACACTCATAGAAAAATCAGACCGCCTGGGCGGGGATTGCCTGCATAGCGGTTGTGTGCCCAGCAAGACTTTTATTCACATGGCGCGCACCGCACATTGTGCACGTAGGGGTGCCAGGGAAGGGTTGCTCTCGGTCATGCCGGACATTGACTTCAGTAAGGCAATTGAGCAGGTTGAGCGTGTCGTGGACAAGATTCAGCAGCATGATGCTCCCGAGCGTTTTCGCAGCTATGGTTGTGAGGTGCGTTTCGGTCCGGCCCGTTTCATCAGCTCTCACGAAGTGACGGTGGGTGAAGAAATCATTAGGGGCAGACGTTTTGTCATTGCTACCGGCTCCATGCCGGCTATCCCGCCAATACCACTGCTGGAACAGACCGGGTTTGATACCAACGAGACCATCTTCAAACGACGGACGCTACCTGGTCATCTGGCCGTGATCGGTGGCGGTCCCATTGGGGTGGAACTGGCACAGGCTTTTTCGCGTCTTGGCAGCCAGGTGACGATTATCGAAGCCGCAGACAGGCTGTTGGCACAAGGGGACAGACAGGCATCCCTCTTGCTCCAGGAAGCCCTGGAAGCCGAGGGAATAGCTATCATCACAGCAGCCCAGGTCGCCGGTGTAAGACGCGAGGCTGATGCCCGGCAGATTACACTGGCCGATGGGCGCACCATCGAATGTGAACGGATACTGGTTGCAACGGGAAGACGTCCCGTAGTCCACGGGTTGGGGCTGGAAGAAGCCGGCGTAGAATTTGGCAAGCAGGGTATTCATGTAGACCGGCGCTTGCGAACCACGCAAAAACACATATATGCCGTTGGTGATGTCTGCGGGCCGTATCCCTTTACGCACATGGCCGAGTATCAGGCCGGCATTGTACTGGCCAATATCGTGTTCCGCACACCGAAAAAGACGGATTACCGGGTGGTGCCGCGTGCGGTCTATACCGACCCCGAAGTGGCCGCGGTCGGCCTGACAGAAAGCGAAGCGAAGTCGAAGGGTATCAAGTATCATATTGCCGAATTCCCCATGGCCGAGCTTGACCGTGCCATAACAGATGACGTTGATTTCGGCGGTGCCAGGTTGCTGATCAGCAAAGGGCGTATTGCGGGCGCGAGTCTTGTTGGCCCGCATGCCGGGGAACTGATACATGAATTGGCACTGGCCATGCAGGTCAATGCGAAAGTGAAGGATATCGCGGCAATGACACATGCCTATCCAAGCTATGCACAGATTCATCGCCGCACAATCAACAAAAGTTATGCACACTTGTTGCAATCGAAGAAGGTCCGTTTTCTTGTCTGGATGCTGAATCGATTGCTGCCGTAGACGTTTTTGCCCGAGTACATACCAATGCATGCAACCCTGCCATTAATGATTGATAGTGATTTCCCGCCGCTGCAGCGGGCGCTTCTGGAAACGCTGCAAGTGAACCTCGGTTACAAGTGCAACCAGTCCTGTCTGCATTGCCATGTCAACGCCGGTCCCAATCGAACGGAAGTAATGGAGTGGCAAACCATTGAACAGCTACTGACCTTTATCGAGTCATCATCAGTCAAGACACTTGATCTCACCGGTGGCGCCCCGGAACTCAATCCACATTTCAGGGATTTTGTATCTGCCGCCCGCCGACGGGGCCTCACCGTCATTGATCGCTGTAACCTCACGGTATTATTTGAACCCGAGCAGCAGGACACTGCCCGGTTTCTTGCGGACAACAGGGTCAGGGTGGTTGCCTCAATGCCATGCTATTTAAAGGATAATGTTGATAGGCAACGGGGTGACGGGACGTTTGATAGCAGCCTGAAGGCACTGCGTCTGTTGAATACACTGGGCTACGGGCAGGCCGGTTCGGAGTTGCTGCTCGACCTGGTATTTAACCCGCAGGGGCCGTACCTGCCACCCTCGCAAGATTCGCTTGAACAGGATTACAAACAGCACCTGGCGGAACAGTATGGTATTGAATTTAATCGCCTGTTGGCGCTGACCAATATGCCCATCAAACGATTTGGCAGCACCCTCGTCAGTCGTGGAGAATTTTCCAGCTACATGAGCTTGCTGAAAACCGCACACCAGGATGACAATATCGACTCGGTCATGTGCCGCTCGTTAATCAGCGTTGACTGGCAGGGTTATGTTTACGACTGCGACTTTAACCAGATGCTTGATCTGCCACTACAGCTTGATCACAGGCCCCGATTGCATATCTCTGAACTGGTCGGCATTGATTTAAGTAGCCAGCCAATCAAGGTGGCTGACCATTGCTATGCCTGTACCGCTGGTCAGGGTTCAGGCTGTGGTGGCGCACTGGAGTAATGGATCACTATTTCCAGAATATTTCGCAGGAGCGCTTCGCAAGCGCGATCCGGGAAAGCGATGAAATCGCGGATGCGATCCGCTCCTACAGATGTGGCCTAGTTATACAAGGAATCAGGAGTTAAACGATGTCCATGAATATTGAAAGCAGTGTCCTTGAACGTTATTCAGAGGGCGCCAAAGAGCGGCAGGAATCACTCTGCTGCCCGGTATCCTATGATAATGATCTGCTGGCCATGCTGCCGGATGAAATCATTGAAAGGGATTATGGTTGTGGTGATCCCTCACGCTATGTGCAAGAAGGTGACGTGGTGCTGGATCTCGGATCAGGTGGTGGCAAGATTTGCTACATGGCCGCGCAACTTGTTGGTAAAACCGGGCAGGTTATTGGCGTCGACATGAACGATGACATGCTGGCACTGGCACGCAGCTACCAGGATGAAATGGCACAACGCTTGTGTGGAGACCGTGTCATATTTGTGAAAGGCAATATTCAGGACCTTGCCCTGAATATTGACGCCCTGGGTGAATACCTGGGAACACACCCTGTCCACAACAATGCTGAATACACCGCGCTCAAAAACTGGGAGGCACTGCAAAGACGTGATAATCCGCTGATTGCAGACAATTCAGTCGACCTGGTTATCTCCAACTGTGTCCTGAACCTGGTCGCAGACCATGAAAAGCAACAGTTGCTCCGGGAAGTATTCCGGGTTCTGAAACCGGGTGGCCGGGTCGCCATCTCGGATATCGTCAGTGATCGCGCCATACCCACAGCGATGAAACATGATCCGGAGCTCTGGAGTGGCTGCATCTCAGGCGCTTTCCATGAAACAGAATTTCTCGACGAATTTACGGCAACCGGATTCATGGCTGCAAAGTATGACAAGTGGGATGCGGAGCCGTGGCAAACAATTAACGGCATCGAATTCCGCTCAGTCACATTAACCGCGATGAAACCACAATCAACAAGCACTCCGAACAGTCAGCACAGCGTGATATATCGCGGGCCGTTTGCCGCAGTGACGGATGATGCCGGGAACACCTATCAGCGCGGTCAGCGCACCGCGGTCTCTGCTGCAACGCACGTGCTGCTCACAAGCGCTGCATACGACGAATCCTTTATTGATTTGTCTGATTCTGGCGATATATCTGCTGCCGCTTGCTGCAGCCCTGGGCCGTCAAATGGCAATAGATGCTGTTAACAGCGGACTGCTCTCCGTCATTATCCCGACCTTAAACGAGGCGGTTTGCATACAGTCAACCCTCGAGCCACTACAGCCATTACGGTCACGTGGCCACGAAATCATCCTGGTTGATGGCGGCAGCAGCGATGCCACCTGCGCACTGGGCCAACCACTCGTTGACCGGGTACTGCAATCCCCCCCCGGACGGGCACGGCAGATGCGGGCAGGTGCAGCTGTAGCCAGTGGTCGCCTACTCTGGTTTCTGCATGCTGACAGCCACATACCACCCCATGCGGACACACTTATCCTGGAAACACTGGGCAGGAGCCATGCTGACTGGGGACGGTTTGATATTTCTCTCACGGATACCCATCCCCTGCTGAAGTGTGTAGCCGGCTCCATGAATTTACGTTCCCGCCTCACCGGGATTGCCACCGGTGACCAGGGCATCTTTGTGCGGCGCACACTGTATGACAGGGTTGGTGGTATTCCGGCTATCCCGTTAATGGAAGATATCAGCTTCAGTCGTTCTCTGAAGCGCTACAGCCGGCCCTGCCGTGTGACACAGACACTGGGCACCTCGCCACGACGCTGGCACGCACACGGCATTCTGAGAACGATTGTGACCATGTGGGGATTACGTCTTGGCTACTTTGCCGGTATCAGCCCTGAGCGGCTGGCCAAATACTATACGGTGACGAGCGAGTGAAATATCCGCATGGGCGGTTGCTGCTCCTGAGCAAGGCACCCGATCCCGGCCAGGTAAAAACACGTCTGATCCCGCTACTCGGCGAACATGCGGCCGCAGAACTCTATGCAAAACTGGTACATGACTGCCTGACAATGTGCACGACCGCGGCACTCTGTCCGATTGAGATATGGTGCAGCCCGTCGACCGGACACCTTTTTTTTCAGCAATGTCATGATCGTTACAAGACAACCCTGCACGCGCAGTCATCCGGTGACCTGGGACAACGCATGTCACTGGCCATTCAAACAACACTGGTACAGGCTGATTATGTCGTACTGATAGGCGCGGATTGCCCGACGCTCACCGTTGAAGACCTGACAACCGCGCTCGATGCCCTGGAGACGGGTACCGACGTTGTCCTCGGTCCCGCCGAGGATGGTGGTTACTACCTGATTGGCATGCGTGAGCATCACGCAGCCCTCTTTGAAAAAATGCCCTGGAGCACCCCCGACGTACTTTTCCTCACCGAAAATCGACTACAAGGACACAATCTGCGGGTACATAAATTACCCGTACGTAAAGACCTTGATACACCCGAGGATTATGCTGTATATAAGAGCGGGAATTAAAACAATGGCCATTGGTCAAATCAACAAGTGACTGGCATAATTTGGAAAAGTGTCCTAATAGTTACTTATACTCGTCATAAAATCCGCTATCTGAACAAGGAGATAATACAATGAGACGGCTCTATTTCTTGATCCCTACCATAGAGAGTGCAAAAACCATCGTCGATGAATTGCTGCTGGCTCGCGTGGACCAGCGGCATATCCATATTGCAGCGGCAGATCACCATGCCCTGATCGAAGCCAATTTGCCTGAAGCCAATCTATTGCAGGAAAGTGATTTCGTACCCGCAGTGGAGCGAGGCCTGGCCATCGGTGGTGCAACCGGGATTCTTGCCGGTGTAGCAGCCGTTGCATTACCGGGTGTTGGTCTGGCTCTGGGTGGTGGCGCCATACTGGGTATTGGCCTGGCGGGTGCTGGCCTGGGCGCATGGGTATCCAGCATGATCGGGATATCCGCACCGAGTTCACGCCTGACCGAGTTTGAAAAGGCAATCCAGCAGGGTAGTTTATTGATGATGGTGGATGTCCCGAAGACCCGGGTCGATGAAATCACTGATTTGATCAAAAAACATCACCCGGAAGCAGAAATCGAGGGCACCGAACCGGTTATTCCTGCTTTTCCGTAAATGCAATCGCGCTTGCGAAGCGCTCCTGCACCAAAAGAAATATCCGTAGGAGCGGATCGCATCCGCGATAGCAGGTAACGGGCTGCCTAAACATGCAGCACTCGCATCTCACTGTCGGGCTCGCTGCGATCCCAGAGTTCCATGAAATATTTTTTCAGTCTAGCGACTTCGCCCGGGTTATTGAGATTGGCGGTTCCCTCGTAACGACTTGCCAACGGTCGGTAGAAATATCCGGCATCATCACACACCAGGAAGGTCTTGCCGGTATTTTGGTACTCGGGAGGAGGGCGTCTGAACTGAATATTCGGACTCAGTCGGCGTGACAACTCAATCAGGCGATGCCCATTCTGCAGGGTTCTGTGGCTGTCGAGTATCAGTATCCGGAAACAGGCATCCTGATGCTGCCGGGCCAGTTTGCTGATTGCATTCAGAAACGGTTGCTGGTCGAAGATTGCAGGTTCCAGATCCAGGGTAAGCAACATCAAACCACGCTGTGCCTGTTCCGCCAGTGTCTGTGCAATGGTGCGAACATCTTCACGGATGTGCAGTGAAAACTCGAGACGGTCTATACCAAGCTGCATACTGGTGATATCCAGCTCTTTGGCAGGTACCGCTTTATCAGTGTCTGCATTCATCAGCTACACCACACTAGTTGCCAATCGAATACCCATACGCCCTGTTGGCTTTCATACTAATTATAGTCCCACCGGGAACAATTGCATCACGCGCTCATTAGACCTTGGTCCAATAGCGGACCGGGGGAGGATAGCCCATCATATGAACAGGGATATAACAACAGGAACAAAAACTGGAACAACTGATGAACGACAGAAGACAAACTGCCGAGAGACGAACTCACAATACAAAACAGGATCGTCAGTTCAAGTGCAGCAGGCGTGTACAGCCTGATCGTCGCCTCAACAACATCAAGGTGGAATGGATACCGTTCAGCCATATCAATCTCCATCCGACGACACGCCTGGTTTTCAGCAAGGATTGAACAACGTATTACCTGGTCGGTCAGTAACCCAGCAGCCGGGCTCCCTGGTAAAATCCGAAACTGACCACCCATGCAAGACTCAGAGACCAGCCAAGACTGACAGCGGTAAATTTCCAGCTGCGGGATTCCGTGAGCTGGGTAGCCAGCGTGGATAAACAGGGGACATACAGCAGAATAAACAGCATAAAGCTGATTGCCTGAATACTATCCATCTGTGTGGCCAGGTAGCCATTCAGTGCTGCACCTTCCAGACCGGTCATAGCGACAATTGCACCGATGACAATTTCCTTTGCCACAAAACCAAACAGCAGGACCACGGACATCACCGCACTGATGCCGATTGGTTCAAGCACCGGCCTTAACCACTCACCGATCATGCTGGCATAGGTACCTGCACCACCGGGCGCTGCGCTTTCCGGGTAGTGGGTCAACCACCACACCAGCACCACACCGGTAATAATGAAGGTACTGGCGCGACGCAGAAAGTGAGAGATTTCATGCCAGCCACGCATCAGTACCTGAAACAGTATCGGTTTCCGGTAGGGGGGCAGTTCCAGAACAAATGGTTCATCACTCTTTAGTCGCCTGCCAAATAGCAGTGCTGTCAGAAAAGCCGCGGCAAAACTGGCCAGATACATGAAAAACAGGATGAAAGGTGCCTGTTGCGGTGTAAACAATGCCGTGATGATAAAAATAAACACCTGCAGCCGTGCCGAGCACAGGGAGAAGGGTATCACCAGCATACTCAGCAGGCGCAATGGACGACTGCGCATGACACGGGTACCCATCAAGGCCGGCACGTTGCAGCCAAATCCCATCAATAACATGACGAAGCCACGCCCATCCAGTCCCAGACGCGCCATCAAGGCATCGGTCAGATAGGCGGCACGCGCCAGGTAACCGCTGTCTTCAACCACGGCCATCAGGAAGAAGAACAGAATAATGACCGGCACAAACGAGGCCACCGTACCAATGCCGTCATACAGGCCCTCGACGAGGAAACCATAGACTGTCGCCGGCAATACCCTGGCGAGGGGCTCCAGTGCCCAGTCACGAAACACCCCCAGCAGGTACGCGACCATTTCCTGCAAGGGCGCACCCAGTGTATAGACTGTCTGAAAGACCAGAAACATGACCAGGAAAAACAGTGGCAAGCCGAACACCGGGTGCAGCAGCACACGATCAATCCGCTCCGTTATTTTGCGAACCATCTTGCTCGGTGAGGATACATGTCTGCTAACGAGCCTGTCGGCCTGTTCTACCAGTTCATCATCCGCATGCAGAAAGGCCTTGAGTTCATTCGGTTCCACCGGGTGTAGAGACTGAAGTCCGTCGATCAATGTTTCTCTGGCCTCTTTTAAACCGGTGCCATTACGTGCGCTTATCAGGACGACCGGGCAATGAAGTGATTTCGACAATGCCGGGGCATCTATTCGAATGCCCAGCTGCTCTGCTTCGTCAATCATATTGACCAGCAGTACCGGATTCATTCCAAGCTTGTGAATTTGCAACGCCAACGGCAACTGGTGGTCCAGTTGTGAGGCGTTCAGGATCATGACGACCTGATCTACGGCATTGTTTTCAAGAAATGAGCGGACAACCTGTTCATCTTCCGAAAACCCGTGTAAATCGTAAATACCTGGTAAATCGACCACTTCGACAGCATCGCTGCCAATGACAATGTGAGCACTGAGCAATTCAACGGTAACACCAGGCCAGTTACCAACGCGGGAGGAGGAGCCGGTTAATCGATTAAAGAATGTCGACTTGCCGGTATTGGGCATGCCAACAATGGCGATTCGTTTCACTGCGTAGTTGTTGCGATGGCGACTCGAGCTGCATCGCGGCGACGCATGATGAGATCAACACTTCCAATACGAATTTGCATGGGTCCCAGACGGGTACAACGAATGACCTGGGCTACCCGTCCAGTGCGCAATCCCATTGCTTGCAAACGTTGTCGAATGTCATCCGGTGCGTGAATACCAGTGATATGTGCCGTTTCACCGGTACCCAGCCTGGACAGATCCGACATCTTTTTATGTGCGTTCTTCATGTGCTTCAAGAGATTGGGTAATTGAGAATGGTTTGCATTATCACCCGTATATAAGTAAACGTCAATATTTTAAGTGTCTGTTACTAGAAACACCATTATGAAACACAACCTAAATGATAATGATTTGCATTAAGTATCGCAATCAGTAGAATCGATATATTCGCTATTTATCCTCCTTGAGGAAGACACTATGAAAACCTCGTTTCTACCCGCCATTG